>ENA-UEPL01001213-UEPL01001213.1-human-gut-metagenome-genome-assembly--contig:-NODE-1213-length-20631-cov-4.914469_pt1 | contig 20631 bp, 19 predicted proteins | sample MGYA00242896_ERZ507908 | MGnify/ENA primary metagenome ERZ507908 (study PRJEB26167, sample SAMN06115518) | human gut metagenome | host: Homo sapiens | place: China:Chongqing | collected 2015-08-20...
TTCAGTATATAAGATTTTCCATTGTCCAATACCAGCGGCATATAAGCCGACATATAAGTCAGTTCGCCCACTTTCCCTCCCCACATCTTCCTTTCCTTCCACACTCAAAAGCGAGATCGCCATGAGTGAAACGCCCACTACGCGCCCGGCTCCAAAGCAGCGCACCTACCGCAAAAATCAGTTTCTTTTCGCCCTGATCGGCAAGATGAAGCTGTGGCCTTCCCGGAAGGGCATCCTCCACGGCATCCGGACAATGGAAATCGCGGGCGACCACGCCGTGATCACCACGCACTGCGGCAGGACCTTCACCGTGCGCGATTCCCGCACCTCAAGGGCCAGCCGATGGCTCCGCAACAAGATATTCGCGGATCCGTGTCCGATTTGTGCCATCCCCGAATGGAAACTCAAGAAATATCAGGGAACCGTGTTCCGCAAAAAATCCGGCGCGATCCTGCGTGCGGAGGGAGGCGGGCAATGATCTTCAGCGAAGAACAGCAACGGCGGCTTGGCGAACTCGGCGCGGCGTCCGAAGATCTGCAAGCCGGGTTTGCGGACAGCGCAGAGCGTAACCGTGCCTTCCAGCGCCTTGAGTCCCGGCTCGTCACGGAGCAGCACGAACGCCTCGACGCCCTGTGCGAAGGCCCACGCAGGCCGTTTATTCTGGAACTGGAGGAACGCCTTTCCGCCGTTCTGCGCACGGCGGGTTTCCTTCAGGTGCATACTCCGATCATCCTGTCCCGCGCACGCCTCGAAAAAATGGGCGTATTCGATGGTTCGATCATGGAAAAACAGGTGTTCTGGATCGACTCCAAACGCTGCCTGAGGCCCATGCTGGCACCGCATCTGTATGAATACATGCGCGAAGTCGGAAGACTGCGCCCCCGCCCGGTACGGCTGTTCGAGGTCGGCCCGTGCTTCCGCCGCGAGACGCAGGGACAACGCCACGCCAACGAATTCACCATGCTGAACCTTGTGGAAATGGGCTTGCCCGAAGGTACGGACCTCAATGCACGCCTGCGCGAACTTGGCGCGATGGTACTTGATGCCGCCGGGATCGAGGGCTGGCGCATGACGGACGAGGATTCCGCCGTTTATGGCGAAACTTCGGATTTTGTGGACAAAAACGGTATGGAGCTGGCGTCCTCCGCCCTTGGCCCTCACCCGCTTGATGCGGCTTGGGGCATCATGGAGAACTGGGTGGGCATCGGGTTCGGCCTTGAGCGCCTTACGATGGCCGCGACCGGGGAAAGCACGATGGCGAAAACCGGACGGAGCCTCTCCTACCTTCACGGGATACGGTTACGGATATGAAAGCAGCAATATGCCAGCCCCAGATGGGTAAAGAGGCCTTGCTCGGCCTCCTGTCCGCGAAATCGGAGGGGGAACGGGCGTTTGTCTTTGACGCGGCACGGGAAGCGCGGCACAGGGCGTTCGGCAACAAGGTGTTTTTGTACGGCTTCCTGTATCTGAGCACCCATTGCCGGAATGACTGTGCTTTTTGCCAGTACCGGAGGAGCAATTCATCCCTTGAACGTTACCGCAAGCCGCTCGGGGAAATGCTCGAAGCGGCCGGGCGCCTTGCGGCGGATGGGGTACACCTGCTCGATCTGACCTTGGGGGAAGATCCGTATTATGTGGAGCCCGCCGGATTCCATCGGCTGTTGGAGCTGGTATCAGCCCTCAAGGAAACCACCGGGCTGCCGATCATGGTGTCTCCGGGCGTGCTTTCGGCGGAACAGCTCGTACGGCTCCGTGAGGCCGGGGCGGACTGGTACGCCTGTTATCAGGAGACGCACAACCGGGATTTGTTCACGCGTTTGCGTCTGGAGCAGGATTATGATCGCCGGAAGCGCACGCGCCTTGAGGCGGCGGGGTGCGGCCTGCTCGCCGAGGACGGCCTGCTCACGGGCGTAGGTGAATCGGCGGAGGATTTGGCGGATTCGATTCTCGATATGGCGCGTGAACCGCTGGATCAGGTTCGGGCCATGAGCTATGTGCCGCACGAATCGACGTTCCCATCCACAGCCGGGGACACGCTTGAAGAGCGCCGCGCGCACGAATTGCTGGCCATTGCCGCGATGCGGCTGGTTATGGAAGATCGGTTGATCCCGGCCTCTCTGGATGTGGATGGCCTCGAAGGTTTGGCGATGCGGCTCAAGGCTGGGGCGAACGTGGTGACGTCCATCGTGCCTTCCGGTTGCGGCCTTGCGGGTGTGGCCTCCAAAGACCTCGATATCGAGAATCAGCGCAGGAGCGTTGCCGCTGTCGTCAGACAGCTTGGGGTACTCGGGCTCGAACCCGCCTTGCCCGGCGAGTATCGCGCATGGGTCGAGCAGCGGAGGCGGGGAGAAGAGCGGTAAACGGACTTTTTTGGGGAGGGGGACGCCGGAAGATCGGCTCCGGCGCAGGCTCAAAGGTTGGTGCTGCGGAAATGACGTATGCGTGAGCCGGGACGACCCCAAGTCCGAGGCCAACCGGGAACAGGAATGGGGTGTGATCCCGGGGACAGGAAGTTTCTTGAGGGCGGTGGTCGAATGCGGGTAACGATAGTCGGCGGCGGATTGCAGGGCGTGGAGTTGTGCTGGCTGGCGCAGAAGGCCGGTTGGGGGACGTTGCTTGTGGATGAAAGGCCCGCGCCTCCGGCGTTGCGGCTGGCGGATGTTTTCGCCCAATGCGACGTGACGAAGCTGGGCGGTTCCGGCGTCTTGACACGGAAAGTGGAACACCAGATTTTGGGGACTGACATCGTGATCCCCGCACTGGAAAATGCCGCCGCGCTTGCCGCGCTCGACGGCTGGTGTGCCCGTGAAGGCATGTTGTTCGCCTTTGATCCCTTCGCCTACGAGGTCACCTCCTCCAAACTGAGGAGCCGCGACCTTTTCCTGCGCTGCGGTACGCCGATCCCGCAACCTGCGGCAAGAGCGGATACGAGGGTATTTCCGATCATAGCCAAGCCCTCGGAAGGCAGCGGCAGCCGGGGCGTCCGTCTGCTCAGCGATGAAGCCGAACTGCGTGCCTATATTCCTGAGGGATTCGATGCCGAGGGATGGGTTTTGGAATCGTACTGCCCCGGTCCGTCCTTTTCATTGGAGATATGTGGAACACCCGGAAACTACAGAATCTTTCAGGTGACGGACCTGCTCATGGACGAAGCCTTCGATTGCCGGGGCGTGGTTGCGCCCGCCGGCTCTTCACCGTCCTTCGTGCGAGAGATGGAAGTCGCATTGCTTAATCTTGCTGAAATGTTGCGGTTGCACGGGCTGATGGATTTGGAAGTGATCCAGACTCCAGAAGGTATGCGCGTACTGGAAATAGATGCCCGTTTCCCGAGCCAGACGCCCACGGCTGTATGGCTGTCCACGGGCATCAACCTCGCGGAACATCTGGCGGCCTGCTTTTTTCCCTATGCTCCGGGGTCCGGCCTTGGCGCACCACGCTTCGCCCGGTATGAACATGTCCTTTGTAAAGACGGCGGGCTGCATTTTCTCGGTGAGCACATCATGGGGCAGTTCGGCCCTCTGGAGCCGGTAAACGGTTTTTGTGGGGCCGATGAAGCGCTTGTCGGGGGAAGCCTGCTTGCGGGTTCGTGGGCCGCAACCCTGATGTTCGCGGGACAGGACGCGGAAGACGTGGCATCACGCCGCAGCGACTGCATAGAGCATCTGCGAGAATTGGCGGAGAGGCAGACTGGAAAAACGATTTTTAAAGGATAACTTGAAGATTGGAGAACCGCACCGGAATACATAACCATGCTTGCCGTTTGCAACGGTTGGTTCGCCCATGCCATCATGCCGTCTGTCTCTAATCCGGTGCCCTTCATGATGCAGCGTGCCGTCGCTCTTCTTCCTGTTGTGAGGCACGGTTTCCTCTGCATCTTCTCAGCACCGGAGAAAACCTTTGCTGAAATTCCGCTCCCGGCATATTCTTTTCTCCATCTATATGTGTAGTGTGATTTCCTCCGCGTCGCCTTTCCACTCGCCGAAAGTTTTGGAGAAAAGAAAGGAGGGCGTGGGGAGTTTAACCTTTTCTTCAGAGGAGGGCTCTTTCCCTTTTCTGTTTCACGTTATCCCAAGGAGCATTTATGACCCGGCTGACGGAAAACGATATTGCCGGCATAGAAGCGGAATGGGCCACCTATGAAAGGCGGCTTGAGGAACTGACGGGCGACGATCTGCTGACACTGGCGGCCCGGACACTTGGCATCGATCCCGAAACCGCCCGCTCAGGCGTGCGGGAATTGCGGGTAGGCGCGATTCCGATTTCATCCGGGGAAGGGCTTATCGGGGGGTTCGCGGACTCGCTGGCTTCCATTGCCGGGCATCTTGGCTTCGAGGCCGATGTGCTTCCGGCTGATGTGCCCGGTTTTCAGCTCGCCAAGAGCGGCGGATTTGATCTGTTCATCTGGGCCGATGACGATACGTATCTCGCTGAGAACATCCTTACTGGCACCGTGGGCGAAAACGGTCGGGCCACGGGGCGCGGGTTCGCCACCGCCCTGATCCGCATGGCGGCGCGAAAGAGGCTGGACAAGCGGGCTCTCGTGCTTGGAGCCGGACCTGTGGGCTGTGCGGGTGCGGAGACGCTGGCCTTGGCGGGCTATGAGGTTTTTCTCTGCGACATGGATGGGGAAAAGGCCCGCGCCGCTTGCGGGGCGCTCTCCGGCTGTACTCCCTGCACACCGGATGACCTGTCCGGATTGCCGTTGTTCGAGTGCCTGCTCGACGCGGCGCCGACCAACGACTTTTTCCCCTTGGATCGGCTTGCCGCCGGAGCGTGCATTTCGGCTCCCTGCGTGCCCTGTATATGGACTCTCCGGGCGCCGGAAGGCGCAAGCGTCTGGCACGATCCCCTTCAGCTCGGCACGGCTGTCATGCTTCTCGCCGCCGCATTCGGAAGGCCCTGACAGGCCCTTCTCAGTGATTGCCATTTCCCGTGAAGCCGATTAGACCGGGGGCTTATGAGGAGGCGATTATGAGAGAAGAGACGCTAGCCATTGTCCGCAGGATGCAGGACAACGAGGCCACTGACCAGCGCGTGTACGCGGCGCTGGCAAAACAGGCCAGTTTGCAGAAAAACAGCGAAATCCTTGAAAAGATGTCGCACGATGAAGGTCTGCATTGTGCGGTATGGGGCCGCTATACGGGGATTGAGGCCAAAGCCGACATGTTCCGGGTGTGGCTGTTCGTGGTGCTTGGGAAGATTTTTGGTCTCGTGTTCGTGATCAATCTGATGGAAGGAGGAGAAGACGACTCCGCGGAAAATTACCGGAAGCTCATGGAGGAACTGCCCGAAGCCCGGAGCATCATGGAAGACGAGACCCGCCACGAGGCGCAGCTCGCGGCCATGATCCATGAGGAAAAGCTCAGCTATATCAGCTCGATGGTGCTTGGCCTCAACGACGCACTGGTGGAGCTGACCGGTGCTCTGGCCGGGTTCACGCTGGCCCTTAATGATAACCGCATGGTCGGCATGGCCGGGTTCATTACTGGGGTGGCGGCGACGCTGTCGATGGCGGCTTCCGAGTATCTCTCTAAAAAGGCTGACACGTCGGAAAAGCACCCGCTCAAGGCGGCGGTGTATACCGGCGTGGCCTACATGATCACCGTGGCGTTCCTGCTGCTGCCCTACATCGTGTTCGAGAGCCCACTGGTGGCTCTGGGATTCTGTCTGTTCGACGCGGCACTGATCATTTTGGGCTTTACCTATTTCGTGTCCGTGGTGCGGAAGGAATCGTTCGTGCGCGGTTTCACTGAGATGATTACCATCAGTTTCAGCGTGGCGGGTATTTCTTTCCTGATAGGCTGGGCGGCTCGGAGCTGGTTGAACATTGACATGTGAGCGACTTAATCTGAGATTGATTTTTAAGGTGTCACAGAAAAGGCTCCCTTATGGGAGAGGGGCGGCGGCAGGTTTTGGAAAATGCCGTTTGAGACATGAACCAAGGTTCCCTTGACGGTTCATGCTGAAACTGCGGAGCCTCTCGCCACTTCCAAAAGCATTACATCTCTTTAGAATGACACAATTTTTATACGACACTTGATTTTTGGAAGGTTCTGTTTCGAAGCAATAAACGCAAACAGCCCGCGACTCAGATACTTCTCGGGCTGTTTGTTTCAGCAATGATGCTGAGAAATTTACAGCTTTTCAGCTAGGGCGGAGAGGCACGAGCAAGTGTCCACCTTGAGATCAAGTCTCTTCAACGCCATCTTGATGCTGTTGATGAAAATGACGACGTCCTCATAAGGAATGGTATAGGACGGCTGCTTGGCTTCAATGGCCTTGATGCAGGCGTCGAACAGTTCGTTCGTTTCCCAGCGGGGATGGAAGCCGTCAATCGGATCGACGATACTCTTCATGCGGGCAACGACGTCGATCTGATGTTCATAGGTCGTATGGGGATAGAGGGCCTGCGCCATCTTGACGAGGGCTGCGAACGCGTCGCGGTCAAACGGCGTCCCTTGCTCCTTACGGGCGTCAATTGCGTTACAAACAATAACTTCAAGTTCCTTGTTCGTCATGACCAAATCCTCCTTTGGCGGAATCTCTTTGACCTTCACTACATAAGACTGAATAGCCCAGAGTCAACCGGATGGAGGCGGGAAAAAGGCCTTTTGTTCCGAACTTTTTTCGTTTGTGTCGGATGTTCAAGTAAAGAAAACACATCTCAACGGGTTGCGTATATGAAAATGATCCCAGATATACATATTACAAAAACTATATCCTCCAGTTACAACAGCTGTTCCATAGCCTGAATATCTCATGATGGTTCTGCATATGCCTGAGTTGCAGATGGGGGAGGTTACATGGGGACACTTTGCGGCTACGGTACAGGCGATGAAGAGAAAGCCGGATAGGGGAACTCTTCATTTCCGAAGCCGCCCACGGCGACGTGACCCCATGCCGTAAACCCGAAGGGGGCCCGGCTTCACGTCCGCCGTAGGGATCGGACGGTAGTGTTCCTTCGATGCCAAGTGATAGTCAGTGACAGCTTGTGCACATCTAACTATTTAATGTAGTATTTTAATTACTGTCATCAACTGCAATTGCAATGAAGGCCACTGCCATTACGCCGCACCAAGGGCGCATCGTTTTCCCCGGCGGCGTCCGGCTTTTCCGGCGATATCCCGCGTCGCCAGTGGGAGGTTCTCAAGGGATTCGATCTGCTCCGCGATGGATTGCAGGTTGCTGCACACCAGACGCAGCAACGGTGCGTTGTCGAGGTTCAGTCCCTGCATGAGTGTCGCCTGTACGCTCCGCAAATCTTCGCTTATAGCCATGAGATTTCTCCTTGTCGTCTCGCTCCACGAAATTCGCCGTTTTCCCGGCGCGTTTTGAAAGTGCCCGAGTCCGGCTTGTTTGTCAATTAAAAATTGATAAATTGAATAAAAATTGATTTACACCTCTTGTAGAAAGAAAGCTGAGATTGACAAGACAATCAAGAATCGGGTATAGGCTGGCTCATGAACACAATACCATCCGAATCCGATTCCAATGCCATTCTGGACCGCCTCCTCTCCGGTGCGGGGCTGCATCGTGACGCCCAGTTGGCGGCACTTCTCGGCGTTTCGCCGCAGGCCGTCAGCCAGGCCCGGCGAAAACGCAAGATTCCGGAAGGATGGGTGGTCAAAGTCTCGCAACAGTGTGGCCTGTCGATGGACTGGCTGATGTTCGGGAAGGGAGACGAATCCACTCCTGTAGCTTCCCATGCTCCGGTTGCTTCATCAACTTCCCAGGCGTCGACGCCTGCGGGCGCGGCGGTTCCGGATCTCGACCTGTTGTGCATCCCTCTGGTGGCGGCGAGCCTTTCCGCCGGAGTGGGAAGCCTGCAAACCGAAGCCGATGTACTGGATTATTTTGCCTTTCGTTCCGATTGGCTGTGCCGGAAGGGCAACCCCGACAAGATGGTGCTCATGAAGGTTTACGGTGACAGCATGGAGCCGGAGATCTGCCACGGGGACATGGCCCTCATAGATCAGAGTAAACAGCAGATTTATCCCCATACGATCTACGCCGTGGGTGTCAACGAGGAAATCTACATCAAGCAGATTGAGACGTTGCCCGGTCATCGGATGCTTCTCCGCAGCCTCAACGAGCGCTACGAGCCCATCGAAGTAGATCTGCGCGGCGACATGGCCGAGTCCGTCCGCATCATCGGCAAGGTCATCTGGTGGTGTCGCGAAGCGTAAGGAATAAAGAAGATTGGGGGAAGGGAGGAGGGAACTTTCTTCAGAAAGTTCCCTCCTCCCCCCTCCAATTGTATCGCCTAACTCGGAAAATGCTCCATGAACCGGCGCTCGGCATCCGCGGTGCCGATGAGGACAAGCACCGTATCGGACTTCATGGGCGCGTTGGGGTCCGGGGGCACACGCAATACGCCCTGACTCTTCAAGGCGACCACATTGCAGTCGGTCTTTTCACGGATGCGGCTGTCACGCAGGGACAGGCCCACAAGGGCCGGGGGCGCCGTCACCCGGAAAATGTTCAAGCCTTCCGTCAGAATGGTTACCCGGCCGGGACTGAGCAGATTGATGATCGTACTCGCCGCCATCGAAGCGTGCGACATCACCAGATTCGCCCCGGCGTTGTACAGGGAGGGCACGTTGCGATCAAGTGTGGAACGGCTGAGGATCTGCACGTCAGGCCGCAGCTTGCGGCAATAGATGGTCAGATAGATGTTCAGGTCATCGTCATGCGTGGTCACGATGACGGACGGGGTTTCCATGATGTGCGCCCGCTGGAGCACCGCCAGTTCCCCGGCATTCCCGAGAATGTAACGGGGATCGTCCGGCGGCACGAGCCGAGGGTTCTTCTCGACGAGACAGAACGGCAGCCCGCGACGTTCCAAGGCATCCGCCGCCGCTTCCCCCACCTTGCCCCCGCCGAGGATAAGCACGGGCGTCCGGTTCGCCTTGCTGCTCCGCTCGGCCTTGCGGTCATAAGCCTCAAGCTGATCCGCCGTCCCCGCGAGCAGCAGGATGGAGGCCTCGTCGATCCGGCTGTCCGGGCGCGCGGACATATAGGAATTGCCCTCCCACAGCCCGGCCACGTTGAGGCCGAAGCGTTCGCGGAACCCGCACTCGCGCAGCGTCTGCCCCATGAACTCGGTGTGGATGACCGGCGCCTCGGCAAGGCACAACGTCCCGAACCGGGCGATGATGTTCGACTGGGCGCGGGTCCCGTAGACGCGGCGGGCAAGGCTCCGCCCAAGCATCTCGGTAAACGAGTAGACGTGGTCGCACCCCGCCAGCATGAGGATGTTCATGGCCTCCGGATTCTCCGCACTGGCGGCGAGCAGGGTCGACGGCGCGACTTCTCGCACCGTGGAGGCGATGTTCGTATTCCGCAGATCCCCCTCGAGCGCTGCGACCAACGCCGCCTTGTCCGCCCTCAGGTTCCGGTAGGTGTTGGCGTCGTCGAACTCGCCGGTCACCACATCATAGCGGTTGTCGTACAGTTCCAGCGCGTGCTGCCCGTCCGGTACGAGGATGACATACGGATAGTTGTGCTGCCGGAGCTTGCGGGCCACGCTCAACGAGATGTCGTTGTCACCCACCAGAACCGTGTGGCCGCTGGTATCGGACGGCAGGGAGCGCGGCTTGCGCTTGTTGTTGTATTCCTCGATCCACGGCTGGTACACGAAACGGATGAACGTAAACGGCATCACGATCATGATGAGGATGATGCCCGACACCAGTACGATGATGGAGAACAGTTTCCCGATATCGCTCGTGAAGGTGATGTCCCCGAACCCCAACGTGGACATGACGGTCAGCGTCCAGTAGACGCCGGTGATATAAGAATAATCCCGCCCTTCGTAGGCCATGATCTGATGAAACACGATGCTGAACAGCGCCACCAGAACGGTCGTGAACAGCAGGAAGCCGATCACGATGCGCTGATTGCGGCGTCCCGTGGTCTGGGTCAGAAGCGCCGGGAGAAGGGTCAGGAGCAGTTTCATGGTCAGCGCCCGTAGCTGTCTTCAAGACGCACGATGTCATCTTCCCCAAGGTAGGTGCCGGACTGGATCTCGATGATGACCAGCGGGATCATGCCGGGATTCTTGAGCCGGTGCACGGTGCCGAGGGGAATGTAGGTGGACTGGTCTTCATGGTACAGAAGCACCTTGTCGCCAACGGTGATCTCGACCGTCCCTTCGACCACCACCCAGTGCCCTGCCCGGTGGTGGTGCTTCTGGAGCGAAAGCTGCCCGCCCGGCTTGACAATGATGCGCTTCACCTGAAAACGCTCACCTCTCGCCAGCGTTTCGTAACTCCCCCACGGGCGATAGACCAGCGGGTGGCTTTCCGCCTCGCCGCGCCCTTCCTTTTTCAGTGATTCGACGATCTTTTTCACATCCTGCGTGCGTGCGCGATCCGCCACCAGCACGCTGTCCGCCGTCTCCACGACCACCAGATCCGATACGCCGAGCGCGGCGACCATCCGATTGGAGGCGTGTAGATAGCAGTTTTCCGCGCCCTCGGCGTAGACATCCCCCACACGCACGTTGCCGTCCCCGTCGTGCGGAGCGGCTTCATAGAACGCTTCCCATGACCCGAGATCGCTCCAGTCGGCTGTCAGAGGGACCACGGCGGCCCGGTCCGTCTTTTCCATCACCGCGTAGTCGATGGAGTCGGCGAGCGAACTCAGGAAGGCGTCGGCGTCGGGACGGATAAAGTCCCGATCGGCGTGATGCCCTTCCCACGCCGCCCTGCACGCCGCATGAATGCCGGGAGCGTGCAGGGCCAGCTCTTCAAGGTAGATGGATGCGCGGAACAGGAACATGCCGCTGTTCCACAGATACCCTCCGTCCGCCAGCATGGCCTCGGCTCTGGCGAGATCCGGTTTTTCCACAAAGCGCGCCACAGCATACCCGCCCGAGGGCAACGCCCCACCCCGGCGGATATACCCGAACCCTGTTTCCGGTGCATCCGGCGTGATGCCGAATGTAACGATACGCCCGGACTCGGCGCAGGCGCGGGCCCGCGCCACGGCTTCGGCGAAAACATCCTGAGGTTTCAGCACATGATCGGACGGCAGCACCAGCAGCAACGGATCCCCCCCGCCGGACAACGCCGCGAACGCCGCCAGCGCAATGGCGGGCGCGGTATTCCGTCCCTTGGGCTCCAACAGAATAGTTCCGGATACGCCTTTCTGCTGCAAGGCCGCCGCCACATAAAAGCGGTGCTCTTCATTGCAGACCACCAGCGGATCGGCGCTGTCCGGCAGAGCCGCCGCCCGATCCACCGTATCGCCGAACAGGGTATGCCCTCCCAGATCCATGAACTGCTTGGGATACAGGGCTCGGGAAAGGGGCCAGAGGCGGGTGCCGCTGCCGCCGCACAGGACAATGGAACGCAATGTGGACATGAACATTTCCTGTCTATTTCACGGTAAATTTATGAAACACCAAACACGCCCCATCAAAAGGCGGCAGCAGCCGCACGGAGGCTTCAGCCGGCGGAGAAAAGCGGGAAAGCCAGCTCCACGCGGCCCTCTCCGACGCAAAGCCGCGCGGAGCCAAAATATGAAACGACAAACCTTCGCCCGGACGCCAGATCGGGGTCAGCGCCACGGATGGGGAGCGTTTGCCGTAGCCGCGCCACGCCGTATACGCCTCTTCCAGTGTGCCGAACGCACCAAGGCTTAAAAGCACCCCCTTGGTCATGGACGGCGGAGGGGCATACAGTACGGCGGGAAGCGTCAGATCCTGCGCGCCTGCGCCGATATCGTTTCTGTATCCGGGATTTTTGCCTAAAACCAGTTCCAAGGCGGAGCCGGAACCGTACAACGCCCGCACCAGTTCGGCAAGAGCCTCGCCGGGCTGTAAACGGAACGTCCCCAGCGTTTCGGGGACCGCGTTCTTTTCCGCTTCGGCGCCCTGCCCACCCGCCGCTTCCGCAGTGGAGGATTCCGCCTTTTCAGGGACGGCGGGGGGCGCTTCATCCGGAGGCAGAGGCTGCGGAACGGCTTCCCGCGACGCCGCGCGACGCACGGCATCATCCCCGGCTGCCCGCCCTTTTCCGGCAGTCCCGGCGGTATCCGCCTTCTCCGCTTCCGGCAGCCAGCCCAGCACGCCGGACACCACCGCCTCCAGCCGGGCGTGCGCGTCGTCCTTTACAGCCTCCGGCATCCAGCGGTATCCGCCCGCGACGCAGATCAACGCCAACGCCACAACCAGCCAGCGGCCCCACCGGTTTTCCACATCGCTGCCGTTACGGGCCACCTGCGCCCACACCATACGGCCGGTTACGGTTGTACGGTTGCCCACAAGCAGGGCAAGCAGCATCTGATGCCCGAGGCGCATGAGCTGGCGGGGCTTCCCCCTGCTGGCCCGGTGCAGGGCGATGAGGCTCCCGAGTGAAAACAGCCGTTCCGCCCTCTGCCCTCCCGCCAGCCGCAAACGGTGGCGCACAAGCCGGATGCTCTCGCGCATGGAGAGCGGCTTCAGATACAGGTACTCGTTGATCCGATCTTTAAAGTTGGGCATACCTTCAATGATCTGTGCCAGTTCCGGCTGACCAAAGATGACGATCTGCAGGAGCTTTTCCGTGTTCGTCTCGAAGTTCAGCAGTTCGCGCAGCACTTCCAGCGCCGCCGGACTGAGCTTCTGCCCCTCATCTATAAAAAGGACAAGATTCCGGTTCTGCTCCAGCGCCTTATCGAAAACCCGATTTTGAATGACGCTGATGCACTCCCGGCGCGCCACGCCCTCGGGAGGCCGCTGCCCGGCGAACAGCTCGCACAGGTGCCGCACGAATTCATCGGCATCCTCGAACCCCGCGTCCAACAGCAAAAAGACGTCGATGCCGCTCTGCTCGTTCAGGCTCCTCAGCAGACAGCGGCACAGCGTGCTCTTTCCCGTGCCCACCTCGCCGAGAACCACGTTCAAGCCCCGCCGCAGCCGGATGGCGATTTCCAGCCGGTTCAGGCAGTCCTCGTGCGTCGGCGTCCGGTAATACGCGTCCGGGTCCGGCGAGTTCGAAAACGGCTCCCGCGTCAGATTCAGGAGCTCCAAATAACTGCTCATTCGGCAATACCCTCAAGAAAACGGCATTGGAGGAAAAAGGGAAACGCTCGTCGCGGGAGCGGGAACGCACAGGCCTTCCCGTTTTTCCCGGCCTCCATCCTTCCGCGCTATTTCAACTTCCCGATGGCCTCACGGAGACGCCCCTTGTCCTGTGCGTGGACGAGGGCCGCCTCGGGCGCGATGATGCGCTGCATAAGCAGGCGTTCGATGTCGTCGTCCATCGTCTGCATCCCAACATTGCGATTGGTCTGCAAAACGCTCGGCAATTGGAATGTCTTGCTCTCACGGATCATGTTCCGCACGGACGGGATGCCGAACATGATTTCCAGCGCGGGTACCCGGCCCTTCTTGTCGGCCCGTTTGAACAGTGTCTGCGCGATGATCGCCTGAATCGACTCCGAAAGGCTCGTCCGTATCTGCGCCTGCTCCTCCGGCGGGAAGACCTCGATGATGCGGTCGATGGTCTTGGGAGCGGAGATGGTGTGCAGGGTCGCAAACACGAGATGCCCCGTTTCCGCCGCTTCGAGGGCAAGGGAAATGGTTTCGAGATCGCGCATTTCGCCCACGAGGATGATGTCGGGGTCCTCGCGCAGTGCGGAGCGCAGCGCCGTGCCGAACGAGCGGGAATCGCGCCCTATCTCGCGCTGGTTCACGAGGCAGCTCTTGGATTGATGCACGAATTCGATGGGGTCTTCAATGGTAATGATATGGTCGCGGCGCTTGGTATTGGCGTAGTCCACAAGCGCGGCCAGCGTGGTGGACTTGCCGCTCCCGGTGGGGCCGGTCACAAGCACGAGGCCCTTGGGCAGCAGGGCCAGCTCGCGCAGCATGATCGGAAGCCCCAGCTCCTCAACCGTGCTGATTCGCTGCGGGATTTCGCGGAACACCGCGGAAATGCCGCGGTTCTGCCGGAAAAAGTTGGCACGGTAACGCGCCAGCCCCGGAATTTCATAGGCGAAGTCCAGATCGCCCGTCTGCTCGAACGCCTGCACGCGCTCCATGGGAACCATTTCACGCAGTACGGCCAAAAGTTCCTCGGTCGTAACAACCGGAGCGTCCACCCGTGCGAGGTCCCCGTAGATCCGCAGGAGCGGCGGATTGCCCGCCGAAAGGTGCAAATCCGAACCGTGATTGGCGTGCAACAAATGAAAAAGATTGTCTATTTTTGCCATGCATGACCTTCCTGCACGGTTTTTGTTGCCGGAGCGCCCGGTTCTTGGTACACCTTGGCAGGAACAAGGTGCGTATGAAATACGCGAGACGGAAGATTCTGTCATCACCGCTGAAGGCCTGATCGCCATTTGTGAACAAGCCCACAACATGCTGGACTCTATCACAGAAGGCTTCCGCCGACAGCCCGCGCACCGTTGCCCGATCGGGCGTGCCAAAGGAAGGCTCCGCGTGTACCAGACCATCCCCCCGGAATTGCTGCATCCCGAAATGTTCATTCCCGCCGCCACGCTGCTCGGGCTCCTGCTCGGCAGCTTTTACAACGTCTGCATCCACCGGTACGTCAGCGGCGAATCCATCCTTTTTCCACCTTCCCATTGCCCGCATTGCAACCAACGCCTCCGCTTCTGGGAACTGATCCCCGTCCTCAGCTATCTGCTGCTGCGCGGCCAGTGCGCCCGCTGCCACAAGCCCATCCATATCCGGTATCCGCTCGTCGAGCTCCTGTCCGGCCTGACGTCCGGCCTTTTGGCATGGCGTTTCGGCCCCACGCTCGCCTTTCCCGTCTATCTCGTGTTCACGGGAATGCTCATCGTCGCCTCGGGCATCGATCTGGAATGCTTCATCCTTCCCGACGGCATCACGCTCGGCGGGACAGTGCTGGCCGTACCCGCCGCCATCTTCGCCCTCGGCATGGACTGGACGGACGCCCTTCTCGGCGGCCTTGTGGGCGGCGGGACGTTCCTCGCCGTACTTCTTGTCTTCAAACGCCTGCGCGGCGTGGACGGCATGGGGTTCGGCGACGTCAAACTCATGCTCATGCTCGGTGTCCTGTGCGGGCCCCTCGGCCTGCCGCTGATCACGCTGGTCGCGGGCGTCTCGGCCCTTGCCGCTTTTCTGCTCATCGCCTGCCTGATGCCCCGCGAAGCGCCCTTGCGCGAAATGCCCATCCCGTTCGGCCCGTTCCTGAGCCTCGGCGCCTTCGTGCACATCCTCGCCGGTCAGGAAATCCTCGACTGGTGGATCCGGTTCATCACGGGGTAGCGTACAGCGCAAGCACTTTCCGCACGTAATTGCGGGTCTCCTCAAACGGGGGGATGCCGCCGTACTTGTCCACGTTGGCGGGCCCGGCATTGTACGCCGCCAGAGCCAACGAAACGTTCCCGCCGTACCGATCCAGCATGGATCGGAAATAGCGCACCCCGCCCTCCACGTTCTCATCGGGATTGAACGCATCGCGCACCCCCAGATGCCGCTGCGTGCCGGGCATGAGCTGCATGAGCCCGCTGGCCCCGGCCGAAGAGACGGCCTTGGCGTCGAACCCCGATTCGACCTTGATGATCGCCATGACCAGCCGGGGCTCGACCCCATGTTGCCCGGCATACCGTTCCGCGAGCCGCGCCACGCCGTCCGGCCCCACCGCACGCATCAGCCGCTCGGCGCTGAAGCGCCCGAAAAACTGATACCTCCCGTCGCCGTCCGGCCTGTTCGTCAAAAAGACGGTCCCGTCCTCCCCCACATGCCGATAGATGGCCACGGACTCCGCAGGCAACGGATCCGCCGGCTGAGCTGACGGGGCATCCGGGCGGGCCGCGTGGGGCCGCTGAGGAAGCATTTTTTTGATGGGAGGCCGCACCACGACCTTGAGTTTGGAAGGTTCGGCTGCCCTAACGCCGGTGGCGCACAAAAGGCAACACACCAGAATGAGGCCCGCCCATACGGGGAGCCCCAGCCATGAGAGTCGAGGCCCCTCGTCTTTCGGAACAGCCTGTGCTACCATCATTTCCAACCGTAACGAGCCTCCCGTCAAAAGACAAGGAGCGCCCTCCGCACCTGTCGAGGGAAAAGGTCCGCCCATGAAAAAACGCAAGCGTTTCTCCCTCGCATGGCTTGCCCTGCTCGCACTGGCGGGCGGGGTGGAACTGCTTATCGTGGACGGCACGCTTTCGGGCGGCGCCCCATTGTCCCGCGTGGCATCCAGCGTGCGGGAAACGCTGGACCAAACACCCACCCCAGCGAATGCGGCCTCTCAGCAGATGTACATCTGGAAAGACGCATCCGGGGTCACGCACATCAGCGAAACGCCGCCTCCCAAGCCGCCCGCGGGCAAAGTGGAGGAATACCAGTTCTCGCCGCAGCCTCCAGCCGCGCAGCCCGAGCCCGTCGCCCCTCTCGATATACCGAGCCCTGAGCACCAGCCGTCCGCCGCCGAACTGGAAAAGGCCGCCGCTGAAGCCCGGAAAAGGCTCCAACAGCAGGTCGAACAGCTGCAAAAGGAGCGGGGGCAGCTTGAAAAGCAATTATACCGCGCCCGGGCCACGGGCGACGGCTACGCGCAGATCCGTTTCCGTACTTTGCTGGAACAGAACCGAGAGGCGCTGGAAAAGCTCATCCCCAAACAGTGACATATGCCATGCAGCCACCCTTCCGCAACGGATTTACCCTGATTGAAATCGTCTCCGTGCTCGTCGTGCTCGGCGTGCTGGCCTATCTCGGCATTTCGGCCTTCCGGGGCAATGACGAGATAACCGCCTACGCGGAACGGGACAGGCTCCTCTCCCAGCTTGTCTATGCCCGCGCGCAAGGCATGGCGATGGGCGGCGGGCAATGCGTCACCATAGATACAAACAAGGTGAGTTTCTTCATGAAGGGCAAATCAGCCCTGCCGACACTGCTCAAGGATTATACGCCTTCCGCATCAATCCAGAGCACCCCTCCGGCTACGTTCTGCTTTGACGCGGCGGGAAGCGTCTGCGGCGAGGACAGCCTCGGAAATCCGAACGACACGGGCATCCTCTACTGCACCGCGTCAGCCCCCGATCAAACATTCAGCTTCGGCGGCGGGATCACGCTCACTCTCTTCGCGGAAACGGGGTTCGTCCAATGAACGCGCGCGGCTTCACCCTCATCGAGATCATCGTCACCATCATCCTCATGGCGATCATGGGCTTCATGGCGGCGCAACTCATTGCCACGACCTTGCGCGGAAGCGCCGAAAGCGCCGGGCAGATCAAAGATCTGACGGAGGCCACCAGCACTCTGGAAGAATGCATCGCCTACCTCAACACGGAAGCCATGCAGCAGAAGGCTGCCAGCGACCTCATCACGGATAAAGGCCTCGAAGCTCTTTTGGAAGCCCAAGATAAACGGGAACTGTGGCACCCGGACGGCTGCCCATCCTGCCCGGACAACCTGCTGCTCACCGTCAAGCGCGGTTCCGTGGAGCTTTCCCGTGCGTTCTGATGCCCGCGCCCCCGAGCGGGGTTTCACGCTGCTGGAAATCGTCTGCACGCTGGTCATCCTCGGCGTGCTCGGCTCGCTCGTGTTCTCGGGATTCGGCACGGCCATCACCGGGTATACGCAGATGCGGGAAGTCGGAACATCGGACATGCAGGCCGAACTGGCTCTCATCCGCCTCCGGAAAGAGCTTGCGGGAGCCGCCGATTTTCCCGAATCACCTTTCAAAGACAGCCCTTCCGTCACATTCACGAAGACGGATGGCACGCAGACAACCATCAGCTGCGAAGATACCGGAAACAAGCTGCTCATCGACGGCCAAATACTCCTCTCGGACGTGGCCTCATGCCGTTTCACCACGAACGGGGCCGGCCCCTCCTACATCGGCATCGTGCTGACCCAGCAACTCGCCGAACGGCAAGTCACCTGGACGCTTTCCGTCGCCCCCCGCAACACCCCCCTCGCCAAGGATTGAGGTTCCCCATGCAGACGTCACAACGCGGAAGCGTCCTTCTGACCATCATCGGCGGGATCGTCATTCTGGCCCTGCTCGGCATGGTCGCGGTTTCGCTCATGACAGGTTCCGTCATGACCGGACTGGACGCCAAGGAAACGGTGCAAGCCTCCTACCTCGCCGAATCGGGAAAGGAAATCGTCCGGGTGCAGACGTCAAAGGCCGATACCGGAGCACGGCTCATGACTTTGGTGGATAATACGCTGGACGGCAAAACCTTTTCAATCACGGGCGGGAACGTCTCGCTCACGCTGTTCCCCTCGTGGTTTCGTACTTCAGATACAGGGACGTTGCTGAAGGGAGGTTCCGGCTGGTATCCCAAAGCGCCATCCGGGACGCGCGAACTTTTGCTGATTGCCAAATCGGGTACAGCCAGCAGAGCTGAATACTCTTTCGGAAAAGCTGCGGCGCTCACCCCCAACGCGGATGCGTATCTTATCGGGCGCGGGACGCCGACGTATCCCACAAAAACGCAAACGACCATTTCCGTCAACACGGCAAAAAACGACTTTGATTACTTTCCCGAAACCGGCGGACTGATCGGTGTCGTGAACAAGGGCGGGGCCACGCTCAATCCCGACAGCGCGAAACGCCTTATCTATGAACGCCTGTCCAAATCCGGTTCCACCTATACGTTCGAGGGCGTCCGCCCCGTCTCGGGCTCTTCCTACCCGGAACTTGGCGAAGACAAGGAACTCGTCCTCGGGCAATATATCCGCGTGGTCAGCGAAGCCCAAACCGCCAACGGTGCACGGGCCGCGCTGGTGTGGCATACGAACGGGAGAAGTTCCCTCCGTTTCGCCGGTTCAGGAGGAAGCGAAGAGGGGGGGAACGCCACTGAAAACATTATTGGGGGAAACCTCAGCAGTGAAGAAGATCTCAAAGAACTCTTCGGCCAGCACCTTACGGAGCATAATCTAAATAAAGGCTATACGTTCACGAAATACGGCCCGGATCTGACCGCATTGAGTGTACAAGGTTTTCAGCCGAGCATGCCCAATCATTTTCTCCTCAAAACAACACGCAAAACCAGCACAGACTACTGGTTCGCGGGAATTACCGACAAGACGATTCCCATTGACTCTTTTCAGAAAGAACGTGGTGTAATGATACAGATTTCAACCATGATTCATCCTCCAGGCTCTTCAAAAAAGCCTCACTTTTTTGGCGGGCTCCTTTTCAGGACCCATATGCTTCAAGGGAAATCGGCGCTCACTCCGCATGGCGTCTCCGGGCTGGGCATGGGAATCGTTTATGGCTCCATTGAAATCGAGAACTCGGAGAAAGAAGGCTATTACGAGGTTGACGACTGTACTATCAACCCTGCCCTCCTTCCCGGCTTTGAATGGGTTTCCAAAGACTCCAACGACCCGGAAGAGCCTGACGGCTCTTTTCGCATCGCCAAGACAGATTGGGAGCAATACAGCCGTATCTTTGTACAGGGGGTTCCATCTGCCGGACGCAAAATGACCATCAAGCCAACGTTGATTCTCTGGGCATACGATGACGAGGAGCTCAACGATGGGAACGTTTCCGAACCCCCTGATTCTCTTCGCTGCCTTGCCGCCGCCTCTCTGGGACCTAATGACGTGTATTCTCCTCTGTCAACGCCGCTCGATGCTTTCTATTTTACGCGCATCGTCACGCAAGTGCGGGAGCACGAAGGAGATAACAAAATCAGAGCGTGGATAGCCTCCCAACGCCCTCCCAAGTATGGGGTTACCGACTATACGAAATACGACCCTGAAACAAACAATTTCCTCTATTCGTATGATATCGCACATACTCTTGAATTGGGTAAAATTCTTGACGATATCAGAAACGGTTTCAAGGTATCCGAAGGCGCGCTGTGGCCTGTTCTCGATTTCTCTGATGGCGTGGAGCAAAATTTGATGACAGATCGCTTTACGCTCATAGGATGGGACTATGTCAATCCTGAGTTTTCCCGTTTTGAAACGGAAAAGGTTGACGGGCGCTCAAATATCAAAACAACAATCCTCACACAATTCGCTACAGGGGCTGCGTATAACCGCGCGGGCATATTCCAAGGAGCCTACACGGAAGATGACGACAAAAATAATATTCCCAGCACCTATAATCTCAACTTCCGAAACTTTGCGGTCGGCATTCCCGGCACCGGCGGTTCCGGTACCGACGATGTCCCCGGCCTCACTCCCGGCATCGTCCAGTAACCCATCCCCCCAAAAAAGCCCCTGTTCCGTCGGGAACAGGGGCTTTTTTCTTGTCGCTGCAACAAGGCGCTATCCATACAGATGGCAACGGGCCAGATGATCCGGCGCGATTTCCCGGAGTTCCGGGGCTTCCTCACGGCAACGGGGCATTGCCTGCGGGCACCGGGGATGGAACGCGCACCCGGCGGGCGGCGAAAAGGGGCTCGGCAGTTCACCGGGCAGGAAAGCCCGGATATGCCTCTTTGCAGGATCGTGCACGGGCGCGGCGGCCAAAAGAGCCTTCGTATACGGATGCGCCGCCGAACCGAACAGGGTGTTCCTATCGGCCTGCTCGACGATGCGTCCCAAGTACATGACCGCCACCCGGTCGCTCATATAGCCGACGACCGACAAGTCATGTGAAATGAAGAAATACGTCAGCCCGAAATCAGCCTGTACCTCTTTCAGCAGGTTCAGCACCTGCGCCTGAACCGAGGCGTCGAGGGCCGACA
>ENA-UEPL01001215-UEPL01001215.1-human-gut-metagenome-genome-assembly--contig:-NODE-1215-length-20593-cov-4.663921_pt1 | contig 20593 bp, 19 predicted proteins | sample MGYA00242896_ERZ507908 | MGnify/ENA primary metagenome ERZ507908 (study PRJEB26167, sample SAMN06115518) | human gut metagenome | host: Homo sapiens | place: China:Chongqing | collected 2015-08-20...
TTTGTGTTTGTATAATACCGCAAGCTGTAACAATCATAAGGGAGAGTGCTAATATGTCGGTAACGGTAAGGATAAGACAAAACTCTTTATTCAGAAAAAAACTGAATTTTGATGATATAATCAAACTGACCGATTTATCCTACGGCGTATGTGATGAAAATTTCAGACTTATGCCGAACAAAACAGCCGAGCATACTTTGATTTATGACAAAAACAGGCTTGCAAGAGGAATAGACCTATCGCAAGACGGCGCCGATATTGTACTTATGCTGAATTTGCCGACATCCCCCTCTGAAATTGAAAAATTCTATGAAGTAACAGAAAAAATTTGCAAAAAACTGAAAGCCAAATATTACATAAGAGAAGATGAAAAGGTCAGTTTAAACGATACTGATAAATTCATTGAATGTGATAAACGCGGCAGTGCCGCAGGGCTTCAATCGATACAAAAAAGCATAGCGGAAAACGAAACCGAGAAATTTGAAATGTTCGGAATATATAATCCGATTTCAATAGGTATTAAAGAGATAACCCAAATCGGCAACAGTATAGATAATCTTGAAGAATACCTGCATAGGCTGCAATCGGCAGATGTTTATTATGCAGCACCGAGGGTATACAGAACAGAAGATAAGCTAATCGGAATATATGCAATCGCTCCCGATGTGCTAAGCGTAGTGCCGACAACTCCTTATATAGTTTTAAATCAGATAAAGGGAATTGATGAATGGTATGTGATGCTGCTTGAAGGCAAAACGGTAAAATATGAGGATTTCATAAGAAATATAAAACCAAAAGAATATTATGACGCAGATCATGTTATTGTTTTATTAAACGGCAGTGATATTATTGCTTTAACAGATAAGTATTCGGTTGAATTATAAGCGGAACCTTTAATTACCTTTTTACGGAGGCGAAAGAGAGGGCGGAAAATTGAGTATGCGGAAACCCCACATACTCAATTCTTTTTTTAGGCTCTTTGTCAATAGTTGGGGTAAAGAGTTAATAATAATTTAAAAGCTGAAAAATATGCATGAATAAAAGCGCCCCCACCGGCTAAACCTGACCGGTGGGGACGTGTTGTTTTATATTCAGGCGTTTGCCGCCTCACGGTCGGCAATTTCATCCAGCTTTTTGTTTCTGAAATAAAGCGCCACATCTATTGAAATCTCAATAAAGTTAAGCACATAGAAGAAAAAGCTGAGGACAAATATAAAGCCTGATTTCGGTGCAATTCCGAAAAAGCCCGCCGCCTCTATTATTTTTTTTGTTATGCCGCAGGCGTAGCCTATAAGCAGAAAAATTTCAAAAAAAAGGCTTTTGCCCTTCGCGGTGCGCGAAATCCACGATTTGCGGATGGAAATCGGCCACGAAAGACCAAAACAGAATATTGTCAGTGCTTCAAGTAAATCAACAATCATCTTTAAACCCCTTAATAATCCGAGCCCCTTTCGGGGTTCGGATATTGTGTTTTTATATTATTTTTGTCTTCTGTAATCGGGTAGAAGCTTCGGCGATACGGCGTCGGTCTTAATGCCTGCCGCCTCGCGCTCGGCGTCAAATTTGTTAATGTGTTCAAGTGTCAGCTTGCCCACCTTAACGTCCTTTGATTTTGCCGCCGCGTTTTTGCCCGCGGTTCTGCCGAACACTATTATATCAAGCAGAGAGTTGCCCATAAGGCGGTTTCTGCCGTGTATTCCGCCTACTGCCTCGCCCGCAACGTACAGGTTTTCAACGCAGGTACTCATGCCCGTAACGTTAATGTCTATACCGCCGTTCTGGTAGTGCAGGGTCGGGTATACAAGTATAGGCTCCTTGCGAATATCAATACCGTAGCTTGCGAACATACGCATCATAGCGGGTATTCTCTTTTCAATAGTGCCCTCGCCGCCGATTTTTTCAATCATCGGGGTATCAAGCCAAACAGCCTTGCCGCTGCCTGTATCTACGCCTTCGTCACGGTCGGAGCACTCTCTTATAATGGAAGCCGCCGCAACGTCACGTGTTTCAAGCGGGTGCATAAATACCTTACCGTCGCGGTTTACAAGCTTAGCGCCCAAAGAACGCACCTTTTCGGTAACAAGCGCACCGAATATCTGCTGCGGGAAAGCAGCACCCGTGGGGTGGTACTGCAATGTATCGGCATACAAAAGCTTTGAGCCTACACGGTAAGCAAGTACCAGTCCGTCCGCCGTAGCGCCGTAGTGGTTAGAGGTCGGGAAGCCCTGATAGTGCATTCTGCCCGCACCGCCCGTTGCAATAATAACGGTTTTGGCGCGCGCCACCATAAGCTCCTTTGTCTCCATATTCATAAGCACCGCGCCTGCGGCATTGCCGTTTTCATCAAGAATGAGCTCAATAGCCGAGGTGAAGTCCACAACGGGAATACCGCGGTTTAAAACCTCATCGCGCAAGGTGCGCATAATTTCAGCGCCCGAGTAGTCTTTTGCGGCGTGCATACGCTTTCTCGAAGTACCGCCGCCGTGGGTGGTAACCATGGTGCCGTCGGGCGTTTTATCAAACTCAACGCCGAGTTCATTAAGCCACTTAATAGCCTCGGGTGCGTCGCACACAAGCTTTGAAAGCAGTTCGCGTTTTGCAGCGAAATGACCGCCGCCGAATGCGTCTACAAAGTGTATGGCAGGCGAATCGTTCGGTTTATCAGCCGCCTGAATACCGCCCTCCGCCATCATTGTGTTGGCATCGCCTATGCGCAGCTTTGTAACTATCATAGTTTTAGCGCCGGCGTTATCCGCCTCAATAGCGGCTGAAGCGCCCGCGCCGCCGCCGCCGATTATAAGCACGTCAACATCATATGTAACGTCGTTTAAATCAACGTCGTCCGCCTTAATGCGGCTGTGCGCCTCAAGCATTTCGCAAAGCTCGTGCGGCACCTGTTCGCCCTTGTTCGGACCTATTTTAAGGGTGGAAAATTCGCTCTTTTTATAATCGGGGTGGTAAGCCGCCAAAAGGGCGTCCTTTTCGTCCGCGGTCATACGGCGCGGCTCTAATGCAATGTTATCTTCTCTTGCAGCCTCAACCGCCTTTAAAGATTTTTCAAATTCTTTTGAATACATAATCTGCGCGCCTCCTTATTTCTCAATTTCGCGGTTGTTGTAAAGCTCTTTAAGCTCTTCAACAGGCTTGCCCATAAGCGACTCTATAATCTCGGTAAACGCGCCCTCTTTAATTTCCTCAACGCGTTTTTCAAGGTGCTCTGACTTCGGCTCTATATACTTGCCGTTAAGTCTGCGCGCAAGCATTGCAACCTGCGGGTGAGAAATACCTGCGGGGCAGCGGGATGAGCACACGCCGCACATAACGCAGTCAAACGATTCCTCTGCGCACTTATCAAACTCACCGCGCTGCGCATACGCTATGTACTGCATAACGTTAAGCGACTGCGTGCAGCTTTTTGTGCAGGCGTTGCAGCCTACGCAGGCATAAATTTCGGGGTAAAGCTGCATCATAATCTGCTCGGTGGGTTTAATTTTTTCAATATCGTAAACCTGTTTTACCAGCGGGAAGAAAGGCAGAGTTGCAACATACATATTGTTCTCAACCTTGGTCTGACAGGCAAGGCAGGTTTTAAGCTCGCGGTCGCCCTTTATGCGGTAAATTGTGGCGCAGGCGCCGCAAAAGCCGTTACGGCAGCCGCAGCCGCGTACTAACTGATAGCCCGCGTATTCCATTGCGCGCATTATTGTAAGGTTATCCGGCACGCTGTATTTCTTGCCGAACAGGTAAACATCAACCATAGTATCCATTTGTTTTCCTCCTTATTCCTTATCAGTACTCGTCGGGCAGCTCGTCTATTTCGTCAAAGCGGAAAACGGGTCCGTCCTTGCAGACGTATTTTGCGCCTATGTTACAGCGGCCGCATTTGCCTATGCCGCACTTCATTCTAAGCTCCATTGTGGTGTAAACCTGGGTCTTATCAAAGCCTAATTCCTGAAGCCCCGCAAGGGTGAATTTAATCATTATAGGCGGTCCGCAAAGCACGGCTATTTTATCGGTTGTAAAGCCCAGTTCCTTAACGTAATTCGGAACAAAGCCAACGTGACCGTCCCACTCGGGCTGCTCGCGGTCAATGGTAAGGTGAACGTTTACGCCCGTATCATTTGCCCATTCGTCAATTATTTCCTTGTAGTCAACAAGGTCCTGCTTACTGCGAGAGCCGTAAACAATATCAATCTTGCCGTAGCGGTCGCGGTAGTGGCGGCAGTAGTTAATAACCGAGCGCAAGGGCGCGAGACCTATGCCGCCTGCAACGAAAAGCAGGTCGTGACCCGCAAATTCGGTATCAACGGGGAAAGGTCTGCCGTAAGGCCCGCGTATGGTTATTTCCTGCCCTACCTCCATAGAGTGCAGCCACTCTGTAACGCAGCCGCATTTTTTTATTGAGAACTCCATAAACTCGGTGTTTGTGGGGGAAGATGTAATTGAGAACATAGCCTCGCCCACACCGGGAATGGAAAGCATTGCGCATTGACCGGGCATATGCTCGAAAGCCTTTTTGCCGTCGGGCGTTACAACGCGGAAGGTCTTAACATCGGGGGTGTCTATCCTGATATCGGTAACAACGCCGATCTTCGGAATAAGCGGTTCTTTAATATCAGCCATTTGTGTTACCTCCCAGTTTTTTCATTACCTTTACAATGTTCATTTGTATCGGGCATTTTGCAAGACATCTGCCGCAGCCTACGCATGAGAACATACCGTCGTTATTCGTCGGGAAATACACAAGCTTGTGCATAAACCTCTGACGGAAACGCTCTAATTGAGTCAGTCGCGGCTGACCTGCGGACATTTTGGTAAATTCGGAATACATACAGGAATCCCAGCAGCGGAAACGCTTAACGCCGTGACCCGTGTTGAAGTCCTTAATATCGTAGCACTGGCAGGTGGGGCACACAAAGGTGCAGGTGCCGCAGCCAAGGCAGCTTTCTGAAAGCTCTTTCCACTCGGGGCGATCGAAAAATTCCTTTGTTTTGCCGTCGCCGAATGTGTCCGCTTTAAGGCTTGCTAACGGCAACTTCGCCATTCTTTCGCGCGTTACCTTTTGTTGCTCGGCTACCGCGCTGTTATCGGCTTCCTCGGTAATGCCGTCAAGCGCCTTTAAAAGTTTTTCGCCCTTTTCGGTCTTAGCGTCCATATAAAGCGCGTCTTCGGTTTTATAGCATACCACATCGCCCGCAGGCTCTGCCGCGTCTATACCGAATGTGGTACAAAAGCAGGTTTCATTCGGCTTTGTGCAGGCAAGCGACATTATAACCCCATGCTCGCGGCGGTTTTTATAGTAGCTGTCCTGCGGCTCTGCCAAAAATACTTTATCCAGCACGTCAAGGCTCTTAACATCGCACGCACGCACGCCGAATACCACAAAATCCTCGGTTTCGCTGCGGGTGTCTATAACCTCTATCTTTTTGCCCTCTACCTTAAAATCCATAAGATTTTCGGTCTGGGGGAAGAAGAAATCCTTTGCGCTCCTTACGGTGTTAAGCGCGTTTGAAAGCTTTTTTCCGTCTTCCCATTTTTCATATTTCGCGCCTGTTTTGGTATCAACCGGCATATAAAGCACATTGTTTTCTGCAATGGCGGAGAAAAGCGAATCTAATTCTTCAAGCGATATTTTACGCATTTTCATTCCTCCTTACAGCGTCGCCCGGCTCAATATCCTCTGTGGTGTAGTTTACTATCGGTGCGCGTGAGCCTACCTCTGCGCCTGCCTGATATTCACCGTAAAAGCTGTCAATATCCTTTATAAACTTGCGGTTGAGCAGGTGCAGCGGAATGTGCTGGGGACATACCCTTGAGCACTCGCCGCAATCGGTACATCTGCCCACAACGTGGAAAGCGCGGATAATGTGGAACATTTTTTCTTCAAACTCGTTTGAAGCCGCCTTGTTTTCAACGCCCGAATTGGGGTTATCAAACACGCACTTTTCGCAGGTGCAGGCGGGGCAAACGTCGCGGCAGGCATTGCAGCGTATGCAGCGGGATAATTCGTTCTGCCAGAAAGCGAAACGTTCATCGGGGGTCATTTTTTCAAGTTTTTCAACCTCGTCAAAGCGGTGGGAGTCTAAAACAGTCCCGTCCTCGCCCAAAAGCTCGTCGTAAGCCACGTGCTTTTTGGATTTGCAATTTAAGCATCTGTCGGGCAAAAGCTCGTTTCTTTCAAGCGTTATTTCGCCGTCAAACAGGGTTTCTATTACCACCTTATCGCCGTTATCGGTTACCTTGGCAATGCCCTCGGCATTGCTTTTAATTTTGCCCGTATCAAGCATACCGTTACACGGCACGCCCACGGCGTAAACCTTTTCGCGGTCAAAGCGATGCTCGGTTAAAAGCTGATTAAAGCTGTATGTATCGCAGGGCTTTAAGAAAACAAGAACCTTATTTTCACTCTTTCCAGTTTCCTTTACAAGGTACTTTGAAAAGTTAGCGCCGCAAAAATCGCCCCATACAAACTCTTTTTCAATATCCTCGGCAGTAGTGAAAAGTGCGGGGGTAATATCGTAATCAAACTCGCCCTTTTTCCAGCCGAAAACACGGTCAACCGTGCCGTTTTTAAGTAATTCGGAGGCTTTATTCACTAAAACTTCGCGTTTTATTTCTTGCATCTTAAATCCTCCAATCTCTTGTTTTCACCGAGCGCCGCAACGGTCTTTGCAAAATCGTTCATTGTGGCGGCGAACTTTGCGCCCTCTGCCGCGGAGACCCACTCAACGCGGGTGCGTTCCTTTTCAATGCCTAAAAAGTCAAGCATTGAGAAAAGCAGAGCCATACGGCGGCGGGTGTAATAGTTACCCGAGGTGTAGTGGCAGTCGCCGGGGTGGCAGCCGCAAAGAATTACGCCGTCTGCCCCTCGCTGAAACGCGCGTAAAATAAACATCGGGTTTACTCTGCACGAGCAGGGTACGCGGATTATTTTAACGTCGGCAGGGTAATTAAGTCTGTTGTTTCCCGCAAGGTCGGCACCGGCATAAGAGCACCAGTTGCAGCAAAACGCCACTATAAGCGGCTTATATTCGTTTACTTGCATATTGCGTCTACCTCCGCCATAATCTGTTTATTCATAAAGCCCTTTAGGTCCATAGCACCTGACATACATGCAACCGTACAAGCGCCGCAGCCTTGGCACACAGCCTCGTTTACAACCGCTACGCGGCGAACCTTTGTAGTTCTGTCGGGCATTCTGAATTCTTTTTCAACATACGAAATAGCGCCGTAGGGGCAAACCTTTTCGCAGGTTGAGCAGCCGTTGCACATCATTTCATCAGAGTGCGCGACGCACGGGTTACCCGTAAGCTTATCCTTACACAGAAGTCCTATAACCTTAGAAGCAGCCGCTCCCGCCTGGGAAACGGTTTCGGGTATATCCTTCGGTCCCTGGCATGTGCCCGAAAGGAACACGCCCGCAGTGGGGCTTTCAACCGGGCGGAGCTTGGGGTGCGCCTCGGTAAAGAAGTCGTTTGTATCCATACTGGCAGTAAGCATTGTAGCAAGCGGACGGGCGGATTTATCCGGCTCGATAGCGGCGGCAAGCACCACTAAGTCTGCGTCTATATGCAGCTGTTTGCCGTAAATCAAATCAGAGCCCTGTACTTTTAGCTTATTGCCCTCGGGCGATACCTTGCCCACCATACCCTTTATGTAGTGAACGCCGTATTCCTCAACCGCGCGGCGGTAGAACTCATCAAAGTTTTTACCGGGGGTGCGTACGTCTATATAGAACACATAAACCTCAGTATCGGGGTATTTATCCCTTATAAGCATTGCGTGCTTTGCTGTGTACATACAGCATATTTTAGAGCAATATTCCTTGCCCTTTTCAGCGCATGCCTCACACCTTGAACCTACACATTGAACAAAAACTATCGTGTGCGGATGCTCATGATCCGACGGGCGCAGAAGCGTACCGCCCGTAGGACCTGCAGCGTTCATAAGGCGTTCTAATTCAAGCGAGGTTATAACGTCTTTGGACTGGGAATAAGCAAACTCGTCGAACTTCTCCATGGAAATGGGGTTAAAGCCCGTAGCAACTACTATTGCGCCGTATTTTTCCTTAACATACTCGTCCTTTGCCTCGTAATCAATAGCGCCGGCGGAGCATACCTTGGAGCAAACGCCGCATTTGCCCGTTTTAAGCTTCATACAGTGGTTCGGGTCTATAGTAGCGACCTTCGGCACTGCCTGTGCGAACGGAATGTAAATGGCGCTGCGGTTATCCATACCGAGGTTAAACTCGTTGGGAACCTTCTTTTGCGGACATTTTTCGGTGCAAAGCCCGCAGCCCGTGCATATATCCTCTTTAACGTAACGCGCGCGGCGCTTAATGGTAACCTCAAAATTACCCACAAATCCGCCTACCTCGGTTACCTCGGAGTAGGAGAAAATGCGGATTTTATCGTTCTGCGCCACGTCCACCATTTTAGGGGTTAAAATACATGCGGCGCAGTCTAGCGTCGGGAAGGTCTTATCAAGCTGAGCCATTTTGCCGCCTATTGTCGGCTTAGTTTCAACTATATCAACCGGGAAGCCCGCATCGGCAATATCAAGCGCGGTTTGAATGCCCGCAATACCGCCGCCTATAACCAAGGCGCGCTTTGTAACGGGGCTTTCGCCCGGGGTGAGCGGCGCGTTAAGGTTTACCTTTGCAACCGCCGCTTTGGCAAGTATAATAGCCTTTTCGGTGCCTATGGGCATTTCCTTATGTACCCAGGAGCACTGCTCGCGTATGTTGGCAATTTCCACCATATAGGGGTTAAGCCCCGCAGAAGCCGCGGTTTTGCGGAATGTAGCCTCGTGCATACGGGGCGAGCAGGAGCAAACCACAATGCCGGTAAGCTTATAATCGGCAATGGCTTTCTTTATAATCTCCTGACCTGCCTGCGAGCACATATACTGATAATCGGTGGAGAAAACAACACCGGGTTCAGTTTTAAGAGCCTCTGCAACAGCCTTTACATCAACGGTGCCCGCAATGTTGGTGCCGCAGTGACATACGAATACTCCAATTCTTTGCATATGTTATTTTCTCCTTTCCTATTTAGAATATTTGCGCATGGCGCTCATTATCGCCTGCTGGGGAATATCGTCGTTAATTTTTTCGGGAATATCATTAGCGGTCATATGGTTGTTTCCCTTTTGGCGTATTGCTTCAAGGCGCACCGCCTCAATTATCTTTGCCGGCTCCACACCGCGCGGACAGCGCTCAACGCAGGCAAAGCAGGAAAGACATTTGTAAACCGATTCCGATTTCATAAGGGTTTCAATATCGCCCGTTTCCACCATATAAACAAACTGGTGGGGGTGGTATTCCATTTCATCATATGAGGGGCAGGTGCCCGAGCATTTGCCGCAGCGCATACATTTAAGCGGATTAACGCCGCTTGCCCTTATAACCTGCTCCTTTAAAAGCTCTTTTTTATCAGGCATTTTTATCCTCCTTTACGCCTAACGCCTCGGCTAATAATTCGGTGAAGTAAACAACGGGTATATTGCTGCCGTTATGCACCAAATTGTACTTGCAAAGCGGGCAGGCGGTAACCGCCAGCTCCGCGCCGTGGCTTTCGGCACTGTTTGTAACGGCGTTGCTTTTACGTTTTGCACTCTCGGGGTCTTCAAGCGCAACATAGCCGCCGCAGCACTCGTTTCTGTAAGGGTAAATTACAGGCTCTGCGCCTATCGCCCTTATAAACTCCTCCATAATTGCGGGGTTTTCGGGGTCGTCAAACGCCATTACCTTGCCGGGGCGCAAAAGCAGGCAGCCGTAATAAGCGGCAATTTTTCTGCCCGTTAAGGGGTTTACAACCTTTTCTTTGATTTTATCAAAGCCTACAACGTCGCGCAAAAGCTCGAAATAGTGCATAACCTTTGTCTCGCCCGAATACGACTCTCTTTTTTCCTTATCTTGCGCAAGGTACAGGTTAGCGCGGTTTCTGAATGTTTCGTCGTTCGTTATTTGGTAATTAGTCTGTTTAATAACATTATGGCAGGCGGAGCATACCGTAACAAGCGGTCTTTCCGCCTCTTTAGCGGCTATAAGCGCACGAACGGAAGATAACTTTGATGCTATCTCGTCGTTATTGCTTACAAACACGCCGCCGCAGCACTGCCAGTCCTCTATCTCGCATAATTCTACGCCCAAAACCTCGGCGCATTTGCGGGCATAAAGGTCAAGCTGTTTAGCTTTTGTGCGGAGCGTGCAGCCGGGAAAATAGCTGACCTTAATCATTATTTTTCCTCCCTGAAAAATTAAACCATCTGCTCGGGGTGGAATACCTCGTCAAATTTTTCTTCGGTTAAAAAGCCCAATTCCACGCACGCCTGCTTTAAGGAAATATTGTCCTTAAACGCCTTTTTGGCGGTTTTAGCCGCGTTTTCGTAGCCTATGTAGGGGTTAAGCGCGGTAACAAGCATAAGCGAATTGTGCAGATTGTGATACATTTTATCCTTATTTGCGGTAATTCCCACAGCGCACTTATTGTTGAACGAAACAATAGCCTCTGCAAGCAAGCGGGCTGACTGCAAGAAATTATAAGCCGCAACAGGCATAAATACGTTAAGCTCAAAATTGCCCTGTGATGCCGCAATACCCACAGCCACGTCATTACCCATTACCTGAACGGCAACCATTGTTACCGCCTCGCACTGGGTGGGGTTTACTTTACCGGGCATTATTGAAGAGCCGGGCTCGTTTTCGGGAATGTGAATTTCCCCGAGACCGTCGCGCGGGCCCGATGCTAACCAGCGAACGTCGTTCGCTATCTTCATCATATCGCAGGCGGCAGCCTTAATAGCGCCGTGCGCGAAAACAAATTCATCCTTTGAAGTAAGGGCGTGGAATTTATTTGCAGCGGTTACAAAAGGCTTGCCCGTAAGTTCTGCAACCTTTGCGGCTACAAGCTCCGAAAAGCCCTTAGGTGCGTTAAGACCCGTGCCGACGGCAGTGCCGCCGAGAGCTAACTCATAAAGCGGCTTTACAGCCATTTTAAGCAGTTCTGCATCGCGTTCAAGGCTTGCCCTCCAGCCTGAAATTTCCTGGCTGAACTTAATGGGAGTAGCGTCCTGCAAATGGGTTCTGCCCGATTTTACAATGCCCTCGTTTTCAGCCTCTAATTTTTTGAAAGTATTTATTAAAAGCTCTATTGCAGGCAAAAGCTTATCCTCAATAGCTACAACCGCCGAAATATGCATAGCGGTCGGGAAGGTGTCGTTTGAGGATTGGCTCATATTTATATCATCGTTCGGGTGGCAAAGCTTTTCGCCCGCAATTTGGTTAGCGCGGTTTGCAATAACCTCGTTTGCGTTCATATTGGACTGCGTGCCCGAACCCGTCTGCCAAACAACAAGCGGGAAATGGTCGTTAAGGCTGCCCGATATTACTTCATCGCACGCAGCGGAAATAGCCTTTACCTTCTGCGCCGTCATTTTTTCGGGCTTTAGCTCTGCGTTTGCAAGCGCCGCCGCCTTTTTAAGTATGCCGAAGGCGTGGGTTATCTCACGCGGCATGGTTTCAATGCCTACGCCTATTTCAAAGTTTTCGTGGCTTCTCTCGGTCTGCGCCGCCCAAAGTCTGTCGGCGGGAACCTTCATTTCGCCCATAGAATCGTGTTCTATACGGTATTCCATTTCTGTATTACCCCTTATATGTCAAGATTGCTTATAACGTCCTTTAATGTATCGGCGCTCTTGCGCAACAGCATTACTTCTTCGTCGGTCATGGGAACGTTTACCTTGCCGCGCACACCGTAGTGACCTACCATATTAAGGGTGCTTAAAGCTACATCCTCAATGCCGTACTCACCGTGCATCATGGTAGAAACGGTCATTGTGGTGTCGATACCGCCGAGCAGACATTTGCATATGTGACATACCGATACCGAAACGGCATAGAATGTAGCGCCCTTTCTTGCGATAACGCGAGCGCCCGATTTTCTTACATACTGCTCAATCTCGCCGAAATCAAGCTCGGGGGTGTTAATGCCGGGGGTGGTTATAAGCTTTTTGCACTCTTTAATCGGAACGTTCGAGATATTGGCAACCGACCACGGAATGAAAGAAGAATCGCCGTGCTCACCGAAAACATAAGCGTGAACGTTGCTCTGGTTTATGTTGTAGTACTCCGAAAGTCTTGAGCGCAGACGTGCGGTGTCAAGAATGGTACCCGAGCCGATTATGCGATTTTCGGGCAGACCCGACATCTTATAGAAAGTATATGTAAGAATATCAACCGGGTTGCTTACTATAATATAGGTTGCGTCCGGCGCGTATTTGGTAATTTCGGGGATTATCTGCTTTGTTATGTTTACGTTAGTCTGTGCAAGCTCCAGTCTTGACTGACCCGGCTTTCTCGCAATACCCGAGGTTACAATTACAATGTCGGAATTAACCGCGTCGCGGTAATCGCCCGCATAGATTGAGCAAGCGCCGCAAAAGGGTGTGCCCTGGCGGATGTCGAGCGCCTCGCCGAGAGCCTTTTCGTTATTGATATCTATCATAACGATTTCCGAGGCAAGCCCCATTACAGTAAGCGTATAAGCGATGGTGGAACCTACGCTTCCGGTTCCGATAATTGATACTTTGTTCATAATGCACCTTCCATTATTACAATATTCTACTTATTATAACATATATCGAGCGGTTTTGTAAATACACTATTTGCATAATCCCATTACAAATATGATATATTGAAAAAAGATGCAAAGTGAAACCACACTTCGCATCTTTTTTATCTATTTATAATAAGAAAACTCTATAGCCGTTACGGAATCGTTTGTGGGGTCAATATAAACCGTTATACCGTTGCGGCGGTCGTCCTTTGAAATGAAATAATCAAGATAATAATTATTTTCGGCAAGTCCGTAAAAATGCGAGGGTGTTCCGAGGGTATCGATAATATCGGTAATCGCCATTTTATTATTAACGCCGTTTACGCTGAACTCGTTATATTTTTCGGTATTCTGATAAAAATTATTGTCTATCCGCAATTTAACGATATTGCACTTTTTCATTTTAACCGAGCTTTTTGTGGAATTATAGAAAACCGCTTTAAGGACTGCGCCCGCCTCGTTTTCAAAAACCGCGTCTACCGTGTCGCAGGCGTATATAAGCGATTCCTCATCATACTTGCCACTGTCCTTAAGGTGCCAGCCATGCTTTTCTAGCGCGGCAAGCGTTGTGGGCGCGTCAAGCTCGCTGCCCGCGTAATTTACGTTGAACCTGAACTTTTTACCGAGGTAAACGTTTGAATAATTTTCCTCGTCAAAAAGGCTTATATCCACAAACTGCGGCATAACCTTATCGTCCGACATTATGGCGGGTCTTTTCACGTTTTCGGGCGCTTTTTTCGCCGTTTTCTGCACCTTTACGGGCTCGCTGCTCTGAACGCCGTAGTCCTTATCAACGGGGGCGCAGGCGGAAAGAGAAAGCATAACGGCAATTACTGCCGAAACAAGTATTGCAAAAGCTCTTTTTTTCATATTCCGCTCCCCCTTAAGGTCTATATTTCTATTTTATTCCACGCGAGGAAAAAAGTCAACACCAACTTTTACCAAACTGCAAATCAGTGCCCGCGCGGCACTATATCAAGCTTATCCTTTTCTTCCCCGAGGTCTGCACGCAGTAAAGCTATAAACACCACAAGCAGCGGTATTTCCGCCCCGAGCAGCGCCCTGCCCTTTAACACCGTGCACAGCAGAGCCGATACCACCCCGCCCGCCGTGAAAGCCGCTATCATTGATAGGTGCATAAGCAACTCCGCCAAAATATCTTTATTTTTGTGGCGAAGCCATTTTACGAATTTAACGCCCGTCTGCCGCAGGTGGTTGGTGCAGAACGTGGTAGCCATTGCAACATGGCGCGATTGCCTGAATGTATTATACTGCATTGATGCCACAAAGTTTATTGCCACCTGGCATATTTGCGGCGGCGCGTCGTCGGGAATAAAAGCTATCCCTAAAAAAGACAGCATTTCAAAGCCTATAAAGAATGTATCCCACCGCATTTTAAGCGTAGAGTTTGTGTATTTCGGCATAAGCTCGGATATTACCGCGCCCGCGAAATACGCTGATATGGGTATTAAATAATAAAGCGCTTTTTTAAAGTTGAACGTGCCTATATTTACCGACATTAAAACAAAATTCGCCGTTTGTGCGTTGCAGAAAACTCTGCCTTTAAGTATAAACGTGTACGCGCCCAAATATCCGCCCACGGCTATCATGGTTACAAACACCCAAAATTTTTCACATTCAAGCTCGGCGCGCTCTGCCTCTTTATTACCGCTCATTTTTCTCTCCCAAATCAGTTTCTGCCGCGCCTGCTTTCACCGCCGCGTCTCTTACCGCCCCGTGGCATGTAAACATTATTACCTGACAGTTTTCCGAATATTCCCGAAGATACTCCGCCGCCGTTTTCATTCTGCGGTCGTCGTACTGCGCAAGCGAGTCATCCAAAAATATCGGCAGCGCGCCCGAGGTTTCAAATATTACGCTTGACAGCGCCAGCCGCAGGCTTAAATACGCCTGATCCGCCGTGCCGCTGCTTAAATAATCCGCCTCATGGCTGCCGAACTCGCCGTTTTTCTCGACATTCATATCAAACGCCTTTGAAATAAGCACCGATCCGTATATGCCGAGTGTCAGCCTTGCAAAAATATCCGCCGCCTTTTTCTCCAGCGCCGAGCCGTAGCTGCCGCGAAGCTCGGCAAAGCTGTTTTGCAAAATTTCAAGCGCCGTATCCGCCGCGCGGCAAAAATCCTCCTGGCGGCTTATTTTCTCTGTCAGCTCTTTAATTTCCGATTTAAGCGTTTCGGGGTCGGGCGCGTTTTTAAGGCTTACCCTATCCTCTGTTTCCGCCGCTGTTAAAGCGTTGCGCTTTTTGGCAATTTCCGCCGCAAGGCTTTCATATTCCGCCTTAATGCCCTCAAAATCCGTATCGCCTGCGGTTTCAGGCAAAGCCGCTAATTTTTCACGCGCCTCATCATAAGAAATATTGCCGAGGTCGCGCGCCAAATAATTAAGCCTTTGTTTTATCTGCTTTAATTGCTCCGCCTTTTCAGCGAGGGATTCAAGCCCGCGCGCAATTTCCTCTGTACTCGCCGCGGGTTTATAATTGCTGTAAAGCTCAAAAAGCGTTTTTTCGGCGGCTTTACATGCAGTTTCCAACTCATCCTTTGCCCTTTCGCTTTCAGCCAGCAGCTTTTTCTGGTTTTCAAGCGCCGCCGCTCCCATTCCGAGCGAGGTGTTTATCGCCTCAAGCCGTGCCGATAAAAGAGAAATTTGCTGTAAAACATCCGCCCTATCCGTATTAAGCCTTTCAGCCTCTGTCTCAAAGGCTTTAAGCTTATTTTCATACTGGGCAAGCGCGCGCTTATCCGCAGGGCGCAAAAGAAAGCTCAAAAGCGCCGATACCGCCGCCCCTGCGGCAGGTATTAAAGCAACGCTCTGCATTCTAAAGGCAAAAAGCAGCAGCGCCGCTAAAAGCGCAAAACCCGCAACCGTAATAAATACAATATTTATGCCGCTCTTTTTCCGCTTAACATCATTTTCGGTCGCTTTAAGGATTTCCGCGCTCTTTTTATTCTCGGAAATATTATTTTCAATTTCCGCTTTTTTATTATTTAAACCGTCAATTTCCCTTTCAAGGCTCTCGGCTTTTTCCCTGCCGCCCTTATCCTCGGCGGTCTCGGTGCTGTCTTTAAGCCTTTGCACCTCGGCGGTCTTATCCTTTAATTTTTCGGCGGCGGTTTCAAGCTTTGCAAGGCACATTTTTACCTTACCCACATACAAATCGTCTATTACCCCGCCGTCAGCCAAACGCAGCTCTTCTTTTGCCTTTTCAAGCTCCTCCTTGGTTTCAAGCATTTCCTTAAGCTTTGCGGCGCTGCGTATATCCTGCTCGGCGTCAATTTTCGTTTTAAGATATGCCGCGCGCTCGGTTTCCTTTTCAAGCGTCGCCTTAATACGGTCGGCGTTTTTTCTGTATTCCGCGTGCCTTTCGTATACGTGCTCCGCCTTTTCAAGCTCCTCGTTCAGCAGTGCCAGCCGCTTTTTGTTTTTATCGCACTCCCCCGCTCTGCCGCTTTTGGAAATAAGACTTAAGCGCGCCTTTTGCAGCCTGTCGCTTACCGTGTTAAAAGATACCGATTCATCCCCCGTAGTTACCATATTAGATAGCTTGGAGTTTATCTCGCTCTCGGCGGACGCGTCGCTTTCCGCCTTGCCGAACTGCCCCACAAAAACGCTCCGTTCAAAGGCGGCGGCAGAAAGCCCGAAAAACCTGCTCCCCACATCGCCCGATAGACTCTCACGCGTGCCTGCCGACATATCGGTAAGGGTTATTTTATCACTTGAATTGGTTTTGCCGAACTCCCGTTCTAAGCGGTAGCTTCTGCCGCCGTGTTCAAAATCAATGCTGCCGGCTGCCCTTTCCCCGCTCCACGGGGCGTATTTTTTGCGCGGATTTTTAGCAAGGGCGGAAGACCCGCGCTCGCTGCCGTAGAACATCATTTTAATAAAGGTCATAACCGTGGTTTTGCCGTTCTCATTCTCACCGTATATCACGTTAAAGCCGTCTTCAAAATCCACCGTTTTGTTTTTAAGCCCGCCGAACGCGGCAATATATACCCTTTTAATTTTCATCGCAGCTCACCTCGCCGTCAAACGCCTTTAACCCTAATTTCAGCGCCTCTTTTAAATTTTCTTTTTCTTCCTTCTCTGCTGCGTTCAGCCTTGAAAGCATATTTTTAACGAACAGACCCTTTAAAGAAATTTCGCGCGATAATTCATCGTAATTAACGGGCGATTCGGTTTTATCCCGCAGCTTTACAAAATAAAGGGCGCCCAGCCTGCCCTGAATTTCCGCCGTGTTTACGTCCGCTGTGCCCGTAAGTTCTATCTTAAACAGGTTTTCGGCGTAATTTTCGCCGTATTTTTCTTTTAACACGGCAAGAATTTTTTCCGCCGCCGCGGCGTTTGTTTCGCTGCCCGTAACGTCAATTTTTTCATAAAGGCACATTCTGCGCGCCGTCGGCAGAAATTCAAGGCGATTTTCCCCTTTTGATATTTCGCCCATATAAACGCCCTTTTCGCCCAGCTCGTCAAAGCCCATACCCTCGGGACAGCCTGAGTATGCGAAAAACGTTTTGCCGAGCCGCTGTATTTCGGTGCGCTTGTGTATGTGCCCCAGCGCTATGTAATCCATTCCGCTGCTTTCAATAAACCTTGGGGTGACGGAATTATAAGGCGAGCCCATATCGCTGCGCATATCCCCGTGCAGCACCATTAAATTTATATAGTCGTCATCGGGCGGGGCAAGCGAAAAACGCTCCTCACCTGCCATATACACGCTTTCAAACGACCTGCCGTACACCCGCAGCTTTATATCGTCAAAGGTTATGCAATCGTCGGTAACCCCCAAAACATAAAGATTTTGCGGCAGCTTTCGGGTTTTAAAGGGCGACTCCGCCGTCAGCGGGTCGTGATTTCCCGCGGCAAATACCACCTTAATATCAGGCACCGCGGTTATTTTGGCAAACACGGGCGCAATAAGCTCCTCGGGCACGTTATTTGAATCGAAAATATCCCCCGCGGCGGCTATAACCTGCACGTTTTGCTCCCGTGCCGTATCAATTATACGCTCAAAAGTCATAAGCGTTTCATATCTTCTCATATTCGCGCCCGCGCCCAAAAAGCTCTGTGCGGCGCCTATATGTATATCGGCTAAATGCAGAATTTTAACACTGTTCAAAGCATATCATCCCCTGCTTTTTAATATAACATTTTTACAGTGATTTCGCAAGTATGTTTTGACTTTAACGGTTTAATGTGTTAAAATAAATTTATAATGAATTGAAAGAAGTCTGAAATATGGAAAAAAACAATTCAACCGTCCAGCTTTTTGAGGCTATTTTAACCCTTAAAAACAAGGAAGAATGTTATAAATTTTTCTCCGATGCCTGCACGCCTAAAGAAATTCAGGCAATAGCGCAGCGCTACACGGTAGGCAAAATGCTTTACAATAAGGCGGTTTACAGCGAGATTATAGAGGCTACAGGCGCCAGCACCGCCACCATAAGCAGGGTAAGTCGCTCTATAAACGAGGGCTACAAAATGGTTTTTGAAAGGCTAAAGCAGGAAAATGAGTAACTACGACCGCTTTGCCGAGGTTTACGACCGCCTTATGGACGATGTGGACTATAAGGCGCGCACCGATTATTTGCTCTCGCTTTTTGAAAAGCACGACCGCCGCCCCACCCTGCTTTTAGACCTCGCCTGCGGCACGGGCGGGTTTTCAAATGAGTTTGCAAAGCACGGTGCCGACGTTATAGGGGTGGATATTTCGGAGGAAATGTTAGCATCAGCGCGGCAAAATTCCGCCGAGTGCAAAACCGACGTGCTTTACCTCTGCCAGCCCGCCGAGGAATTAGACCTTTACGGCACGGTGGACGGCGCTGTTTGCTGCCTTGACAGCCTTAACCACATAACCGATTATTCCGCTTTTTGCACCGCGATTTCAAAGGTATCGCTCTTTCTTGAAAAGGACAGGCTTTTTATTTTCGACCTCAACACCGTTTTCAAGCATAAGCACATACTGGCGGATAATACGTATGTTATTGACCGCGAAGACGTTTACTGCGTATGGCAAAACGAGACAGACCCCGAAACGCTTGAAACGGATATATCGCTTGATTTCTTTATAAAGGACGGGGACGTTTACCGCCGCAGCGGCGAAGAATTTTCAGAGCGCGCCTATTCCGACCGTCAAATTGATGAAGCGCTTATATCGGCGGGGCTTGAAAAGGTGGCTGTGTATGAGGATATGACCCTCTCGCCCCCTAAAGACACAACCGAGCGTGCAATATATGTCACAAGAAAAATTTAATTCGACTATAAACCCCGAGAGTCAGTTTGAAAGACTTTCGGGGCTTTACTATTTTATCAGTTCTTTTAGCGGCTCAATATCTCGGTCATTTTTGACGGTAATAAACCTAATATTCTCATACTCGGACGCAGGCTCCTCCTCAAACACTTCCTCGTTTATTAAAATCGCAGCCTTTTTGCAGACATCAGCCTTTAAATACTCATTACACCTTTCAATTTCCGATTCCACGGTGTCTTGAATTTCCGCGTGGGAAAATCCCGCTCCTCTTGCTATAAAAAAATATTCCCCCTGCCTGTCTCCCGGAGCGGAAGCCTCCTTTAAAAAAGAAATTTTTACGCCGAATTTTTCAAATTCAACATCATTGCCTTCAATTCTGCCGCAAACCACATAATATGCTTCATGATGAATCAGTGAGTCCCTATCATTGCCGAGGTCCCGGGATAAAATCTCCTCAACGCTATTGAAATTCAGTCCGAAATCAGCCAAAAAGCCAAGCAGCTCGGGGTTTCTTTTAATATGCTCGTAAAAATTTCTGCAATCCCGACATTCGCACGAATAGATATGCTCTGTGTAGTATTTTTCGGTCTCCTCTTTATCGAAAATAATTTCGGCAGAACCGATTTTAGCAGTTTCAAAAGACATAATAAGACCCCCTGTTCATTTTAAAATTATACCATACACATCCGAAAAATGCCAACCGCATTTTATTATGATTTTTAAGCATAAGGACATACCGTAGCGCAATACATATATTATATACGGAGAAATTCACAAAAGCGATTGCTTCTACCCGCATAAACCTTTTCCGCACGTGCAAAGCAATGTGTATACACCGCATATTTTAAGAAAAATCAAAAAAATATAAAAAAGTTCTTGACAAACAGGTTATGTTATGGTAAGATAATGTTCGTCGCCGGTGAGTGATATGCAAACCGGGCGGTACACATGACGGGAGCATAGCTCAGCTGGGAGAGCATCTGCCTTACAAGCAGAGGGTCACAGGTTCGAGCCCTGTTGTTCCCACCATTGTGGCCTGGTAGTTCAGCTGGTTAGAACGCTAGCCTGTCACGCTAGAGGTCGTGGGTTCGAGCCCCATCCAGGTCGCCATTGCCCATTCGCCTCTGTAGCTCAGTCGGTAGAGCAGGGGACTGAAAATCCCCGTGTCGTTGGTTCGATTCCGACCGGAGGCACCACGGGTTATGCGGATTTAGCTCATCTGGTAGAGCGCCACCTTGCCAAGGTGGAGGTAGCGAGTTCGAGCCTCGTAATCCGCTCCACGGGACGCTTAAAAGGCTTTAAGCGTCCCTATTTTTTAAAATTTAATACGGCACCATAGCCAAGCGGTAAGGCAGAGGTCTGCAAAACCTCCATTCCCCGGTCCGATTCCGGGTGGTGCCTCCAAAAATCCCATTCATGTAAGTGAGTGGGATTTTACTTTTTACTTCTTACCTCTTCACTCTTGCTTCAAATAAAGTTTGATACGGGATTTTTGGGAAGTAATAAGTTAGGTGTGCCTGCGGCACGAATTATAAATGCAAGGTTAACACCTTGCTCTTTTATTTTATAGTGTTATAATCGTAATAAGAAAAAGCGGTAATATTATGGCAGAGTGATATCAAATCTGTTGTACGGAGTTATTTCGTTCACCTTTTCTTATTACGGCGAAATGCTCACATACCTCGGAATGACGATGCCAATGGCGATA
>ENA-UEPL01001245-UEPL01001245.1-human-gut-metagenome-genome-assembly--contig:-NODE-1245-length-20177-cov-41.545622_pt1 | contig 20177 bp, 9 predicted proteins | sample MGYA00242896_ERZ507908 | MGnify/ENA primary metagenome ERZ507908 (study PRJEB26167, sample SAMN06115518) | human gut metagenome | host: Homo sapiens | place: China:Chongqing | collected 2015-08-20...
TCTTTATCACTTAACTTCTTATATTTCGGATCACCCGGTTGGGCATCGTCTGAAATACGAACTACATCATCTTTCAGTTTGTATATGGTTTTGCCATTAGCATCAACTGAGGTGTTGAAATCTTCATATTTGTAAACACCGTCATAGATGAAACCGTACATACTTCCGGCTGCGTCACCTTTTTTGCTGATATAAGCAGGCATGGTCTTATATTTGTTATCCCAGTTTACGAAACTGATCATGTCATCTTGCCCGTAATTCAGTTCTACAATCTTATTGCTGTTGAAGGCAATGTTAAAGTTAGAAGTCCATGTAAAGTTCTTACCCTTGATGTTTATAGTTTCCAGTGTAAGCTCAAAACCTTTATTGCGTAATTTACCAACATTCAGTGTAGCACTGGAGTATCCGGAACTTGCGGGAACATCTGCACCCAACAACAGATCTTTGGTAGTTTTGATATAATAGTCCATTGTTACATTGATACGCCCATCAAAGAAACCAAGATCCAAACCGAAGTCATATTGTTCGGTAGTTTCCCATTTCAACTTTTCATTGGCCATTGATCCTAATACATATCCGGGATAGAAAGAACTGCCCCAAGGATATTTGTATACATTAGAACTGGTAACCAATTGTGCCATATAGTCGAAGTCACCGATACGGTTGTTACCTGTGAGACCCCAGCTTGCACGTAATTTACCGTTTGACAACCAAGGAAGTGCGTCGGATACGAACTTCTCACGACCGAATGCCCAAGCCAATGAAGCTGATGGGAAGTAACCCCAACGATTGCCGGGGGCAAATTTGGAAGAACCATCGGTACGCATAGATGCTGTAACATAATACTTGGATGCATAGTTGTAGTTGATACGTCCCAGATAAGAAATCATGGCGTTTTCTCCTTGTGATGCTGTGACAACCGGAGTTGCGGAACCTTTGCCGATACCGGACATTCCGAAAGCTTCGTTTGTAATCTGTTCCTGGGTAATGCTGCTAAGATAGCTGGTGTATTTTTGGAAAGTAGCACCGACTAAAGCATTCAGGTTGTGATTGTTCTTTGCATAAACGTATGACAATGTATTTTCGTTCAGGTAGTTTCTTGTCTCCTGTTGTCTCAGGAATGCATTGATACCTTTGCTTCGTGTATTGGACGGATGCGTATTACCGGTACTGGTTTGGCTTCCGTTGAATTCTTCTCTTTTGATGTCACGACCGGTATATCCGGCAGTAGTTTTAAACTTCAGGTTCTTGATGATTTCCCATTCTACGCCTAAGTTAGCTTGCAGATGGTTGGTTGTGGTACGACGGAACTCATTCTTTGCAGAGAGTACCGGGTTGAAACGGTAGTCATTACTCATGTCCACATCGCTATCGTACAGTTCGGCCAGAAGGTCGGAACCGGAAGGAGAAACCGGACGATAACCCCATACGCTATACATCAGTGAGTTGGATACTGTTGTTTCTGCGGTGGAAGGATTGGGACCGTTTTGCACGTTGCTTGCAAAGTTTGCATTTGCATTGATCTTTATGCTCTTATTGATTCTTTGGTTGAAGTTGAAACGGCCCTGGTAACGAGAGAGGTCAGAGTTGATGATGACACCCTGTTGGTTGCTGTAAGAGAGTGATGCAGAGTAGTCCATTTTATCGCTGCCACCACTTAAACCTACATAGTGGTTGTGGCTGATAGCTGTACGATAAACTTCGTCCTGCCAATCATAGCTCTTGAAGTTTTTATAATCATCGAGAGTGATACCATCTTTCAGATAGTAGTAAGCAAACTCATCCACTTTTTCTCCATCTACTTCTTTGGTATTTCCTTCCATGATTTCTTTTTGCAGGTTGACGAAATCGTAGCCGTTCATCATGTCCATGGTGTTTCTTACTTTGCTAACACTGACACTACCATTATAAGAGAGAGTTGCTTTTCCGGCTTTACCCTTCTTTGTTGTGATGATAACAACACCATTGGCACCACGAGAACCGTAGATCGCTGTTGCAGAAGCATCTTTCAATACGTCGATGGATTCAATATCGTTCGGGTTGAGGGCGCTCATTCCGGAAGTCTCACTTGGGAAACCGTCAATAACGTACAACGGAGCGGTACTTTGAGTTAAAGAACCGGCACCACGGATTACGATATTAAAGTTGTCGCCCAGACCACCATCTGTGGAAGATACCTGTACACCGGCGATACGTCCACCCAGTGTTTCTGCTACGTTGTTGATAGGGGTTTTGGTCAAGTCGCTCATATTAGCCTTACCGATAGCTCCGGTTAAGTCGCGACGTTTTACGTCACCATAACCAACAGCCACAACGACTACCTCATCCAATGCCTGTGCGTCTTCTTGCAGAGTAACATTGAAAGTCTTTTGGCTGCCAACTTTAATTTCTTGAGTTTTATAACCTACAAAAGAGAATTGCAGGATATCAGAGGATTTAACATTGTCTAATTTAAAACTACCGTCAAGTGCGGTAATAGTTCCATTAGTAGTTCCTTTCACAACGACGCTAACTCCGGGAAGTTCTCCCATAGCATCAACAACTTTACCTGTAACTTGGCTACCTGTCTGTGCTTGTACGCCTAATACGCAGCAGAGAAAAGTTGCCAGTAGCATTAAGGTTACTTTCTGTTTCATAAATATTAAATTAATTAGTTATTAAAAAGGTTGTTCTTTCTCGTTAAACGACTCGAATCACCATGCAAATGTATGTGATTGAATAGAAGGCGACTTTCGCTAATAGTTCGCAAAAAGTACGAATTTGTACATTCTTGATAGAGAAGACCTGTTCTGTACGATTCCCTACCTTATTCCTTGGTTCTTACCTGCTTTCACCTGCTCTAGTAATGCTGAAAGCTCTTTTACCATCTCCGGATGCGTTGCCGCAACATTATCTTTTTCCGATGGATCGATGGAAATATTGTACAGTTGGGGCTCGGGATCGTTTCCTAACTCCATTCTCGTCCAATGTTCGATGGCTGGTTTGTTGCTTGGTTCGATGTATTTCCATGTTCCTTGAATAATTGATAAGGTATTATTCAGATTCTGCTGTACTATATAATCACATCCGGTATTATCTTTCCCTAAGAAAGTAGACAGTTGGTCACGGCTGTCGGGAGCGACGGTTGCAGGTGTAAGCGGGTGATTCAGTAAGGTAGCCAAGGAAGCATACACGTCGATCATAGAGAATAAAGCTTGCTGTTTGCAAGGTTGAATACCGGCAGGCCAACGTACAATGAAGGGAATACGTGTTCCGGCTTCATAAGCACTATACTTACCGCCACGGTATTGTTTCATAGGAGTATGACCGTTCAGCAATTCGAAAGCCTGATCCTGATAGCCGTCGTCAATAACGGGACCATTATCGCTACAGAACACAAAGATAGTGTTATCTGCAAGGTTCAGACTATCCAGAGTATTCATGATCTCGCCTACAGTCCAATCCAGTTGCAGGATTACGTCGCCACGGGTTCCCATACCGCTCTTTCCGGCAAAACGGGCATGAGGTACGCGAGGAACGTGTACGTCTTGTGTACCCATATACATGAAGAAAGGTTCGTCTTTATGTTTTATGATAAAGTCTTTAGCTTTACCGGTGATGACATCTGCAATGTCTTCATCTACCCAAAGAGCCGATTTCCCACCAGTCATCCAGCCGATACGGGGAATACCGTTTACGATTGTATTATTATGACCCTGGCTGGGTTTCAGTTTTACGAGTTCGGGATTTTCCAGTCCGGTAGGCCAGTCACCTACTTTATGGTGGTAATTAACGGTAATGGGGTCGTCGGGGTCTAAACCTACAACGTGTCCGTTTTCTACGAATACGCAAGGTACACGATCCACAGTGGCGGGAATAATGTATTCATAATCAAATCCTATATCCTGGGTATTCGGCTTGATAAGATGGTTGAAGTCTGTGCCTCCTTTAGGACCAAGTCCTAGATGCCATTTACCAACGGCTCCGGTAGCATATCCTTCTGCCTTAAACATGTCGGCCATGGTGACGCAGGCTGTATCGATAATGAGCTCGGAGTTGCCGGGGGCGATTCCTGTATTTTCCTGTCGCCAGGGATACATACCTGTCAGCAGACCGAAGCGGGAGGGGGTACTGGTGGAAGAGGTGGCATAGGCATTAGTGAACTGCACACCTTGTCCGGCAAGGCGGTCGATATTGGGGGTACTTATTTTAGTGGCGCCATAGCAACTCAAGTCACCGATGCCCAGATCGTCGGCAATCAGGTAGATAACATTAGGCTTCTGACGGGTAGTGTCGGCGGTTTCTTTCTTCGACGGATTTCCGCATCCGGCTATCAGGGCTGCGCCCGGAAGAAGGGACCATAAAGGGGAAAAATGTTTCATAGCTTTTTGACTTTAGATTGTTATTTCTGAGGTCAAAGGTAGTGGCTTTTCCGGAATTGAGTGTATAAGGGAGTACAAGGGAAGGACGAAAATGTACATAATGCTAATGAGAACACTGGAATGTACAGAAGAAGATGTTCTCCCTTTATAGAGAATCTTTTCTCAATATGGTGAGAGTTTCTTCTCAATGCGATGAGAATAGATTCTCTGTTTGATGAGAAAAGATTCTCACCATAGCGAGAAAGATGAGAAGACTCATACGGCTTATTAACCTTCTTCGTCTTCTTCATCCTTGCTTCCTGTATCCGCATCCTCTCCTTTGCGATAAGCCAGCGGACTTACATGGTATACATCCTTGAAACACTTTGAGAAGTAGCGGGAAGAGCTGAATCCGATCTTGTCTGAGATTTCGGTAATATTCAGTTCCGGATTGTTCCGCAACATCAAAGCACCTTTCTTCAGGCGAATGGTCAGGATGAAATCATTCGGTGTTTGTCCGGTGATGGCCTTCAGCTTGGTGAACAGGTTGGTACGAGCCATTGCCATTTCACGGGCGAAGATATTGACATTGAATTCCGTATTATCCAGATTCTTCTCGATGATACTGATGGCACGATCCAGAATTTCCTTATCTATCGGGTTCGTTGCCAGCATCTGGGCATAGGCTTGCGGTTGCTTGCTGAACTTCTCTTGTAGAAGGATGCGTGAGTTTACCAGGTTGTTGCAACGGGAAATCAACAAGTTCGTATTGAAAGGCTTGGTGATGTAATCATCTGCACCAATACGCAGGCCCTCGATGTTTTGTTCTACGGCGGTTCGGGCTGTAAGCAGCACTACCGGAATGTGGCAGGTATTGAAGTCGTTCTTAATCTGTTTACATAGCTCGGTACCAGACATCTTAGGCATAACCACGTCGCTTACTACGATGTTCGGCATTTCCTTCTGTACCAGTTCCAGGCCTTCTTCCCCGTCTGCGGCAGTCAGTACCTGATAGAATGGGCGGAAGATATTCTCCAGCATTTCACGGATGGAGGCATTGTCTTCTACGATAACCATTTTAACGTCAGGCATGCGTTTTATCGGAGCATTCTCTTCCAACTCAGCTTTGAGTGAAGCATCAATTTCAGAAGTTTGTGCCTGTTCTATTTGTTGTACGGCTTCGGTCTTCTTACTGATTTCTTCCTGACTGAAATGAGCGTTTCCAAGATGGAGACGAATGATGAAGCTGCTGCCTTTGCCGAGTTCACTCTCTACCTTGATAGTGCCGTGGTGCAGTTCGATGATACCTTTCGTGAGGGCCAGTCCGATACCGGTACCAACGCCGGTGGCAAGGCTATCCATTTGTTCGGTCTGATAGAAACGGTCGAATATCTTATCTATCTCTTTGGCGTCGATACCGCTGCCGGTATCAGTCACACGGATGACGGCTTCGTTACCTTCAGTGGTAATACTGAGGGTAATGGTATCCTCTGCCTGAGTGTGCTTGATGGCATTGGACAGGAGGTTGTTAATAACCTTCTGCATCTGTTTCTGGTCGTACCATACTTCAAGGCTTTCGCTATCTTTCTCGAATTTGAAATTGATCTGCTTGCTGCTGGCATATTCCATAAAAATAAGGTAGTTCTCATAGAGGAAATGCACAATATTGTGCGGACTGACTTTTACCTTCATATGTCCTTGTTCCTGTTTACGGAAGTCGAGGAGTTCGGTAATCAATTCGCGCAACTGGATACTATTCTGGTAAATACTCAATATCTTATTATAAATAGTGGGTGTGAAGTTTTGTAACTGCATCAGGGTTTCCACTTGCGACACGATAAGGGTAAGCGGGGTGCGGAATTCGTGTGAGATGTTGGTGAAGAAGCGTAACTTGGACTGGTTCAAGGCTTCTACATCTTGTATGTGCTTTTGCTCATATTTCAACGATTCACGTAGTTTGATTCTCGATTTGTACGTTCTTACAAGATACCATAAAAGGATAGCAGTCACTATCAGATAAATAAGATAGGCAAGTGGGGTTTTATAGTAAGGAGGCAATACGTGAATAGTCAGATGTACCTGCGGGCAAAGGGATTCTTCTTTCCCTTTGGGCTTAATCAGCAGGTTGTACGTTCCGGCATTCAGGTTCGTATAAGTGATGATGGGCTGGCCGCGCGTACTGTTCCAGTCGTCGGAGAAGCCTTCCAGTTTGTAAATAATTTCATCTTTATTGGCTGCCACGTAGTTGGAAGTGGCAAATTCAATGCTGAACATGGTCTGGTTTGCGTCCAGGGTGATCTCTTGGGTATGGCATAAAGATTGCGTCAAAATGCCTGTTTCATCGCTGACTTTTACTTCGGAACCGTTTACGATGAGGCGGGAAAGGATGATTTTGTAGGGCTTCGGAGTAAAGTTAAGTTCCAGCTCATTGAACGAAAGCATACCTTGTGTGCCGCCGAGGAATACTTCGCCATCTCGCGTTACACATAGTGCATTCTCATTGACTGCTGTCAACGGGAAGCCGTTTTCTGCACTATAGTTCTGGAACTTCTCTGTTTTCTGGTCGAAGATGGAGAACCCCTGATTAGTGATAAGTATCAGTTTGCCGCTGACCGGGGATTCCTGCGTATCGTAGATACAATCGCTGACGAGTCCGTTCTTATCTTTGTCAAAGTTCTCGAAGTCATTGCTGGCAGGGCGATACAGGTCGAGTCCGCTTCCTGAAGTGGAAAACCAGAGATTACCCTTATTATCTTGCATGATGTTGTTCACATTGTTGTTGCTGAGGCTGTGCGGTTGTGCCACGTCGTGCCGGTAATTGGTCAGCTTGTTGGTATCGAAACGGTAGGAGAAGATACCTTCGCCCGTGGCGGCAATCCAGAGTGTGCCATTGTTATCTACTTCTACATCGGCCACCATTGTTATTTTGCGCCCTTCTTTGGTGTCTTTGAAGAGTTGCCGGCATTTTCCGCTTTGGGGATCAAACAAACATACGCCATTCTGGGTGGCGACAATTAACTGGTCATGATAAGGTGCTATGTCACGAACAATGTTTGATGGAAGCGTTTCCGGATTGCCTTCTTCCATGAGATAGTGGGTGAATGCTCCTGTACGGATATCGAGCTTGTTCAGTCCACCGAGATGAGTACCTATCCAGATGATTTCTTTGGCAGGATCATAATAGAGGGCTTTTACATTGCTGTGGGAGATACTATTATATCCCTTTCCGGCAAGATACCATTTGAACTCACGTGTGCGGCGGTTATAGAAATTGAGTCCGCCACCTTCTGTACCGATCCATAGGTTGCCGTTCTTATCTTCAATGGTACGCCCTACTACAGGACTACTCAGACCTTCTTTCTCGTTTCTGGAGGCTTTATACCGGGTGTAGATTTCATATTCAGGATTGAAGTAATTGACACCACCAAAGTAAGTGCCCAGCCACAGTGTCCCCTGATTATCCTTTACGATGCACCAGATAGAGGAGTGGGTAAGACCTTCATTCTGCATATCGTTGGAAGTGTGGTTCTGGAAAAGTCCTGTTGTCTTGTTATAGCGGTTCAGGCCGTTGAAGGTTCCTATCCAGATATTGCCAAGATTATCTTCGCAACAAGCTCTTACGAAATCAGAAGATATACTGTGCGGATTCTTCGGGTCGTTTCGCAAATTCTCAATAGTTCCGTCTGTTTTTATCCGGAAGAGTCCTTTTTCCCAACTGCCTATCCATAATTCGCCTGAATTGTCCTGGTAGATGCTGGTAATGTTTCCTTTTTCAATGGGATGGGTGACTTGATGTCCGTCTATTTTCAGGTTGAAGACTCCTTCGCTGGTGGTTCCTATCCACATGTGTCCTTTATCCTCGAACATGCAGGAGATCTCGATGTTTTCTCCCGCCATCTGGTAGTAGAGGTCGAAGTTGTCGGTCTGTTCATTGTAGCGGTAGATCTCATTCTTTTTTCCGATGAACAGGCCGTTTTTATAATAGATGCTGTTAATGTTACCTTGAAGGAGAGTCGTAAAGCGTTGTGTTGTCAGATCGAACTGGGCAACGCCTTCGGTACAGAGCAGATAGATTTTACCGTTTTGATCGCCTGCCATGCGCAACACGGTATTGCAGAAAAGGCTGTAAGGGTCGTTTTTGCTCAGTTTATAGGTTTGTATATCATTACCGTTGTAGCGGTTCAAACCTTCACGCGTACCAATCCACAAGATACCGTTCTCGTCAATGTACAGGCTGTTGACGCTAAACTGAGATAAACCGTCATCGGTTGTCAGATGATTGAAAGTAATATTCTGGCTGTGTAGGTTTGCTGTAGCTATGCTTACTAAGACAAGAAACAGCGTTCTGATAAACTTTTGCACTTCTCCTCCGGTATTTTTAAGGTTTCAAACACAAATATAAGGCGTTTTGCTTAAAAGAAGGAAGTTTATTACCTGATTTCTATGGTTATGTCTGTCTAAATGTATAATTTTGGGCGTTTGTCGGACGAATTTGGACTTTTTCATTGATGAGGAAGACGTATATTTGCATACTAATTATAGAATATCATGAACAACCTTCAATCCATTGTATCCCATTTTAATACGAAGGGTACAGTTAATGAAATCCAGCCTTTAGGCAGCGGGCTGATTAACGACACGTATAAAGTGACTACTCTTGAAGCAGATGCCCCCGACTATGTATTGCAACGTGTGAACCATGCTATTTTCCAGAATGTGGAGATGTTGCAGGCGAACATTGAAGCTGTAACCCGGCATATCCGCAAAAAACTTGTGGAACAAGGTGCGGATGATATAGATCGTAAAGTGCTCTCTTTTATTCCTGCTGATACCGGAAAAACGTATTGGTACGATGGTGAAAACTATTGGCGTATCATGACATTCATTCCTAATGCAAAGACTTATGAGACGGTGGATGCAGAATATTCTTATTATGCCGGTGTAGCTTTTGGTAATTTCCAGGCAATGCTTGCGGATATTCCTGATGAGCTGGGAGAGACTATTCCTGATTTTCACAATATGGAGTTCCGTCTGAAACAACTTCGTGATGCGGTGGCTGCGGATGCGGTTGGCCGGGTGAAAGAAGTGCAGTACTATCTGGATGAGATAGAAAAACGTGCTGAGGAGATGTGCAAAGGTGAACGCTTGTATCGCGAAGGCAAATTGCCAAAACGTGTATGTCATTGCGATACGAAGGTGAATAATATGATGTTTGATGAAGAGGGCAAGGTGCTTTGCGTCATTGATCTTGATACGGTGATGCCTAACTTTATCTTCTCTGATTTCGGCGATTTCCTTCGTTCTGCAGCCAATACAGGTGCCGAGGATGATGAGAATCTGGATAATGTGAATTTCAATATGGAGATATTCAAGGCGTTTGCAAAAGGTTACCTGGAATCTGCGAAAGTCTTCCTGCTTCCGATAGAGGTTGAGAACCTACCGTATGCAGCTGCATTATTCCCCTATATGCAATGCGTTCGTTTCCTGGCGGATTATATTAATGGTGACACTTATTATAAGACTAAATATCCTGAGCATAATCTTGTACGTACAAAAGCGCAGTTCAAACTGTTGCAGAGTGTGGAAGAACATACACCGGAAATGCAGGAGTTTATAAAGTCGTCATTGGTATAATAGTTATAAGCTACAAGCTACAGGCTACGAGTGCCTTTCGGTGCATAGCGTAGCCACTTGTAGCCTGTAGCTTGTAGTTCGTAACTTTATTAAAATATGAACAAAAGAACCCCTGTATGCTTGGTGTTGAAATCTGCAGTCTTGCTAGTAACTCTGCTTTGTGTTTTCCCCTTGTTTGCAACTAACCCCCAAAAGAAAGAAATGAAAGAGTTGAATGTAAAAAAAGTAAGTCTGGCTAATGTAGCAGTAGAGAATATTCCTGCTTTGTTGGATAAAGAAAAGGTGGCTTTTCAGTCGATCAATACGGTGAATTGGAAAACATTCCCTTATCAGCCGGAGGTGCAGTTCCGTATAGCTCATACGGATGATGCGATTTTGGTTCATTACAAAGTAAAAGAAGCCAGTGTGCGTGCTGTAGCTGCCGGAGATAACGGTGCAGTATGGGAAGATGCTTGTGTAGAGTTCTTTTCTATCCCTGCAGGAGATGGAATTTATTATAACGTAGAATGTAACTGTGCCGGAATTCTCCTGATTGGTGCCGGTGCCGGGCGCGAAAACCGTGAACATGCCCCGCAAGAAGTGATGGACAAAGTGCAACGCTGGTCTTCTTTGGGACGCCAGTCTTTTGAGGAACGTGTGGGAGAGTGTAACTGGGAACTGGCATTGGTTATTCCATATTCTGCTTTTTTCAAGCATCAGATCACCAGTCTTGACGGAAAGACGGTTCGTGCCAATTTCTACAAATGCGGTGATAAACTACAAACGCCTCACTTCCTTTCTTGGAATCCTATTGCTCTGGAAAAGCCTAATTTTCACTGTCCCGAATTCTTCGGCACATTGAACTTTGAGTAATTATTTCCAGTCTTTCAAATTATAACTTGCTTCTACCGTCCTTTCTATATCATCGGGAAGGGCGGGGAAGAAGTCTATCCCTGTGATCCGCTCCACTTCGTCCACAGTGTTTACATAAGAGTCCAGCGGATTGTTCCCTTCATTATTTTTATAAATAAAGCCGATAGCTTTCGGTTTCTTGTGTAGAGCAAGTATCACCTTAAAGAAAGCATCCGGTACGGCAACTTTATGCTCGCCTATGGTCTGTGGCTTCCGGTCATAGAAGATAGGACCGGCTACAATGTAAAGGCAACTGTCTTTTTTCACCCACTTGCGGCATTTCTGTTCCAGCTCGTTCCAGTCGCCCCGGTTTAGATTGTGGTGTTGGGGGCAGATGTTAGTCATGTAGAAGCTCTCTATCATGGCTTCACGGTCCCATTTGTTATCACCTGCCGGACAAAGATGCCCACGATCCCAGCCACTACCTTTATAGTCTTGTGTGGTGACTGCTTTGCTCTTGGGCAGATCAGGGTCGGGACGGAAGTTATTGATTCGCTCGGTATTTTCTTTTAAACGTTCGGGAGTCAGTTTCCAGGCTACCCAGTTGGCAATGCGGATATTGGAGTTATAGGATACGAGGTATCCGGTGCGTTGCAGCAGTATTTCGGGGGTGCCTGGGGCAGTGGTTTGCTTGATGTATATATCGGAATTTTGGGGAGCACTCTGAACGGTGCCTTCTGTCTGTTCAGGGGCAGTAGTCTTTTCTTTGGAGTTCGTTGTCTGATAAGCGGTGATGATGCCGCATAGGATCAGGACAATCAGGAACGACAGTTGTTTCTTGCTATTCGTTTGTTTCTTCTTCTTTTTTCTCATAATTGAACGGGTAAGGTGGTGCAAAGATAACAAAAAAGGCGGACGAGTAAACCCGACCGCCTTCCGAATAAGGAGTATTCTTTTATTTTACAATGCCTTTAGACTCGCGTACGAAGTTAAGGATATTGTGTATTTCGTCACTCATCGGCACTTGGTCTTCAATCTTTTGCAAAGCATCCTGTATGCTGAAGTTACCTTGGTAAATCAATCGGTAAGCATTTACGATATGACGCAGAATGCGGTCTGTTACCTGATGCTTGTGTTGCAGTACAACTGCATTGATACCATGATATTCTGCCGGGTTACCATTCATGATAACATATGGTGGAACGTCCTTCGCAATGCGGCATCCTGACTGGATCAATACCCAGCTTCCGATGTGGCATTTCTGTTGCAAAATGACGTTACTACTTAGAATGGTAAAGTCACTGATACGGCAATCGCCGGCTACGATAGTCTTAAGTCCTAATACACAATGATTACCTATTTGCACGTCATGGCAAAGGTGTACACCGTCCATCAGAAAGTTCTCGTTCCCGATACGTGTAGCATCTCCTTCATGTGTAGCGCGGCTCACAACTACATTTTCGCGAATGTCGTTCTGGTCACCGATAATTAGCAGACTTTTCTCACCCGTATAGTGGAAATCCTGTGGGGTGGTACCGAGTACGGCGCCATGATGCACTTTATTCTTTTGCCCCATACGCGTACCGTTGAGGATACGTGCACCGGACATGATAATACAGTCATCTCCAATTTCTACATCGCCTTCGATATATGCAAAAGGCTGGACCGTTACATTCTTGCCGAGCTTTGCGGCAGGATCTACAAATGCTAATGGACTTATCATAGTAATTAGTTTTTAGTTATTACTTTCTGCCTCCTCCGAGCGCCTGATACAGACTGATAACGGCTTGCATGCGATCGAAAGTGTCGGATACCTCGGAGATTTGTGCACTGAGGTAAGATTGCTCAGCAGACAGAACTTCCAGATACGTTGACGTGCCTAAGTTAAACAATTCTTTTGTATCTTCCGCAGCTTTACGGGCAGAATTTACTTGAATCTCGCGAGAAATGGCTTTTTCGGAGGTCATTTGGTATTGATACAAAGCATTGCTCACTTCATTTCCAGCTTTCAGCAAAGTGGTCTGGAACTGGATTTTGGATTGTTCTTCTTGTGCTTTGGCCTGTTTCAGACGGGCGATATTAGCACCGCGATAAAACAACGGTTGTGTCAACGATCCTATAGCTGAAGCCAATAATTTGCCCGGATTCACAATTGCAGATCCTGCACTGTTAGTCCATCCTGCCGAACCACTCAATGTAATTTGCGGATAGAAAGCTGCACGTGCGCTGTTAGTATTGTAATAACTTGCAGCAAGAGACATCTCGGCAGCTTTTACATCGGGACGGTTAGACAATAGTTGCAAAGGAATACCGGCTGAGAATTCTGTCGGTAATTGCTGGCTTTCCAACACCCCACGTTCTATTTCCTGTGCCGGTTGATTCAGCATCAGGCAAAGAGCATTTTCTGTTTCGCGGATACTTTGACGCATGCTGGGCAGAGATGCCAATACTTGTGCGTAAGCTGCACGGGTTTGTTCTACTCCGGCAGAAGTCGTATTATATATACCCGCATCCTTCATCGCTTCTACGGTTTCCACATTCTTTTTCAAGATATCGGCTGTGGATTCTGTAATTTGCAACTGGCGGTCGAGCATCAACAATGTGTAGTACATATTGGCTACATTGGCGATCACCTGAGTTTGAACAGCTTGTTCATAGAACTGTGTCTGTTTCAGAGATACTTGTGCACCACGTTTCGGGTTCAGTATCTGGCCGAACAGGTCAATCTGCCAGCTTGCTGTAACAGGAAGTGAATAGGTCTGTGTAGCTTTTCCCTTATCCCAACTGCTGACAGTTCCCTGCGGAGACAATGCCAGCGTGGGAGCATAAGCCAGACGTGCGGACATAAGGGCAGCTTCTGCTTTCTTCACATTCAAAGCGGCACTGCGCAGATCGGGGTTATTAGCAAGTGCTTGTTCGATGAGCGCTTGCAACTGAGGGTCAGTGAATACTTCCCTCCAAGGCAGATTACCGAAGTTTGCTGTATCCGCAACTAGTGTATCGTTCACAGATGTTGTATCACGATACAGTCCGGCAGCCGTAATATCTTCGGGTCTGTCGTATGATTTGTAGATGTGGCAGCTGCTCAGAAGAGCAGTTGCACACATCAAAGTTATAATCTGTTTCTTCATAATCTTTCTATATTAATGAAGAATGATGAACGAAGTTCTCCATTCTTCATTCTTAATTTACTTCGTGTATTGCTCAATTTCAGGTTCTGCGTCAGAGTTATCCACATCTGTCCATTCCATCGGTTTAATCTTCTCCTGCAGGTATTGGAATGCAACGAACAGGGCTGGTACGATAAAGATCTGAAGGATCATACCAATTAACATACCACCGATGGCAGAAGTACCCAGCGTACGGTTACCATTAGCACCTGCGCCGGATGCCAGCATCAACGGAATCAAACCGACAATCATAGCCAATGATGTCATCAGGATAGGACGTAGACGGGCTGCGGCACCCAGTACGGCTGCCCACGTTATACTCATACCCATCTTACGACGGTCGAGAGCAAACTCAATAATCAAGATGGCATTCTTCGCCAACAGACCCATCAACATGATCAATGCAATCTGCATATAAATGTCATTGGACATGGATCCCATTATCATCTTTAGAATGGAGATATTACCGATGGCACTCATACCGTTGACGAACAGGAAGCTACCTAACAGACCGAACGGAATAGACAACAGTACGGCAAGCGGCAGGATGTAACTTTCATACTGTGCACTCAGCAACAGGTAAACGAATACGAAGCAGAGAACGAAGATCAATCCCGTGGTGCTTCCGCTGGTTTCAGCCTCTTCACGTGCCATACCTCCCAATTCGTAAGCGAAACCGGCAGGCAGGTTCTCTTTGGCAACCTCAGCGATAGCGGCCAGTGCCTGACCGGAAGTATATCCGGAAGCAGGAGCAACCATTACTTTCATAGAGGTATACAGGTTGAAACGGCTGATGATATCAGGTCCGTATACCTTCTTGATGGAAACGAACTGAGTAATCGGAGCCATCTCATTGCCGTTACGAACCTTGATGCTGGACAATGATTCCAGATTCTTGGTTGCTTCGGGATCTGCCTGAACCATTACGCGGTACATCTTACCGAAACTGTTGAAGTTAGAAGCGTACAGACCGCCGAAGTATCCCTGCATAGTGCTGAGGATGTCGCTTGGGCTGATACCCGCTTTCTTACAGGCAGCAGCGTCAATATCCAACATATATTGCGGGAAGTTCGGGTTGAAGCTCGTCTTTGCGGAGTTGATTTCCGGACGTGCTTCCAATGCGGCATTGTAATCTTTTACTACGTCGAAGAAGTGGTTCAGGTCACCACCGGTCTTATCCTGCATGTTCAACTCGATATCGCTGGATGCGGAGTAACCTGGGATCATAGGAGGAGCAAAGAACAGTACCTGTGCTTCTTTGATAATCTTTTGTGCACGCATAAAGAGCGTGATGTAAACAATGTTAGAGTTCTGCATTGTGGAACGTTCTTCCCAGTTCTTCAGCTTGATGATGATAGAACCGTAAGAAGGCCCTTGTCCGCCGATGAAGCTATAACCGGAGATTACCGTGCGGGATGCAACGGCAGGTTCGGCTGCTACCAGGCTGTCCACACGGTACAACACTTCTTGTGCGCGTTCCTGTGAAGTACCCGGAGGCAGTGTTACTACACCCATGATGGTACCCGTATCTTCATTAGGCACCATGCCCGTCGGGGTAATTTTCATAAAGAAAATCAGCAATACGATAGAACCTGCTACAAGACCGAAACTCAACCATCTCTTCTGGATAAAGAACAATACATTATTCTTGTATTTTTTCAACATCTTGTCGTAAGCCACATTGAAGCCTGTGTGGAAGCGGCTGATAAATGTCGATTTCTTTTCACCATGTTCATCATGCGGTTTCAGGAAGATAGCACACAATGCCGGACTCAATGTCAATGCGTTCAATGCGGAGAAACCGATGGCGATAGCCATCGTCAGACCGAACTGTCGGTAGAATGTACCTGCCGTACCACCCATGAAACTTACAGGGATAAATACAGACATCATGACTAACGTAATAGAAACGATGGCACCACCCAATTCACTCATGGCGTCGATGGAAGCGGTACGGGCAGATTTATACCCTTGGTCTAACTTCGCATGGACACCCTCGACGACGACTATCGCATCGTCGACGACTATCGCGATGGCGAGCACCATGGCCGAAAGGGTCAGCAAGTTGATACTAAAGCCAATCAGCTTCAGTACGAAGAATGTCGCAATCAATGCTACCGGAATAGCAATAGCGGGGATCAATGTGGAACGGAAATCTTGTAAGAAGATGTATACCACGATGAACACAAGAATAAAGGCCTCGATTAAAGTCTTGATAACCTCATGGATAGAGGCGAACAAGAAGTCGTTGGCACTCTGTGCGATATTGATTTGTAAACCTGAAGGCAGTTTTTCGGAGTAGTCATTCAATAATGCTTCCAAGTCACTGATGGTTTGTGTTGCATTACTTCCTGCCATCTGGAACACGATACAACTGACGGCCTTATGACCGTTTACGGTATTATTGAAGCTATAGGTCAGACGTCCCAGTTCGATTTCTGCAATATCTTTCAAGCGAAGTACTTCTCCGTTTTCCATCGCTTTGATAACGATGTTCTCAAATTCTTCCGGTTGCTGCAGACGTCCTTTATAACGTATTGTATATTGGAATGTCTGATTACCACGTTCACCGAACTGTCCGGGGGCAGCCTCGATATTCTGCTCAGCCAAAACTGCTGCTACGTCATTGGGAATCAGCTTATACTGAGCCATTACGTCGGGCTTCAGCCAGATACGCATGGAGTAGTCAGTACCCAACACCATTGCGTCACCTACACCGGCAACACGTTTTACTTCAGGGATAAGGTTGATGTTGGCATAGTTTTCCAGGAACTCGATGTTGTATTGGTCCGTCTCATCATAAATAGAGAATACCATCAACATGGAAGTCTGTCTCTTTTGTGTTGTTACACCTACCTTAGTTACTTCGGCAGGTAGCAGACCTTGCGCCATGGATACACGGTTCTGTACGTTTACGGCAGCCATATCCGGGTCAGTTCCCTGCTTGAAGTAAACGGAAATATCGGCAGAGCCACTGTTGGTGGCATTGGAAGTCATGTACATCATGTTTTCCACACCGTTGATCTGGTCTTCCAGCGGTGCAATAACGGAGTTCAACACCGTTTGGGCATTGGCACCCGTGTAGGTGGCGCGCACTGATACGGTTGGCGGTGCAATGTCCGGGTATTGGGTGATAGGCAGGGTTGCCAGACCAATAAGACCCAGGATCACTATCAGCACGGAGATTACCGTAGATAGTACCGGACGATTAATAAATCTATCTAATTTCATGTCTCTTTTATTTTAGTTGGCAAGTTGACTCGGTTTCAGAAACGTCAACTCTTAATTAAACGCAGTTTGGATATTACCTTCTTTCTGGTCTTTCAGTGCTTTCTGATATTCAGCTTCTTTTTCAGCAGGAGTGATAGGAGTGATAGATGCCCCGTCTCTCAGGTTTTGCACACCTTCCATTACTACTTTATCACCGGCTTTCAAACCTTCGGTTACGTAGTAGTACTTACCATCATTCAGCTTGAACACCTGGATTTCCGTGTTCTTCAGAGTGTTGTCGGGCTGCACTACGAATACGAACTTCTTGTCCTGTATTTCTGTAGTAGCTGATTGAGGTATCATAATAACATTTGTCATCGGGTTGGGGAATACCACATTACCGGTACTTCCGCTACGCAACACATTGTGTTTGTTGGGGAAGAGGGCACGCATAGTTACCGAACCGGTAGTCTGATCGATAACGCCGCTGATGGTTTCTACACGTCCGCTGTCGGCATACATGGTTCCATCGATAAGCTGTAGCTGTACATCGGGCATTCTTTCCAGAATTTCCTTGATACTACCACCTTCACGGATTTGCGACAGCAATTGTCTTTCGGTCATGGAGAAGTAGGCGTACATCTCAGAGATATCGGCTACGGTAGTCAGTGGGCTGGCAACGGAAGGGCTGACCAAACTACCTACACGGTAGGGGATACTACCCACTACGCCATCGCTGGGGCTGGTTACACTGGTATACGACAGATTGTTCTTGGCGTTTACTAATTGTGCTTCAGCTTGTGCCAATTGTGCTTTTGTTTGTGCCAGTTGATTCTCTGCCATCTGCAAATCGTAGTTGCTGATGATGTTCTTTTTGTTCAGCTCACGCTTGTTGTTTACGGTAAGTTCTTGCGTGTTTACGGCTGCTTTGGCTGTTTCAACAGCAGCTTTGGCTGAGTTTACGGCTGCTTGATACTGTACAGGGTCAATGCTGAACAACACTTGCCCTTTACGTACTACTGCACCTTCGTCTACATGTAACTTGGTGATGAAACCGCTTACCATGGGGCGGATTTCTACATCTTGTTTACCTCTGATCGTAGCTGGATAGCTGTTCGTCAAGTTGGCAGTGGTTGTTTCCACTGTGATCACTGCAAATTCGGGTGCTTTACCCGCAGTTTTGTCACTTTGTCCGCAACTGAACAGTGACAGGCAACATGCCAATAAAATCAATCTACTCTTCATACTTGTAATTATTCTCTGTCTTTTGGTTTATTTTTTTATCTTGGTAAAAAGGTTTTTTATGTTTTGTCATAGTTGGATAATACGGAGGGCAAAGGGGAAAACTAGAAGCACTCTTCGGGTTTTCCGGCTGCAAAATTATCTATTTTTGAACAGGTTGGTTCTATTACTGGCTATTTTTAACTATGTTTTATACATATATTATATAAAGGGGAGGGATGGAGCAGAGTTAAGAGTAGGACTGAAATAGGCTGAGTCCGTAGCTGAAGCAGGATGAATTTCGTACTGAGATAGTCATCAATGCCGATGATGCCCACCATCAATGCCATTGATGCCTATCATCAATGGCATTGATGATATACTCACTCCCGTAAAGAACATATCTCATTTATACCCTCATCCGGGCTTACTTAACGTATCAGCTCCAATGTGTCGATGCGACATCTTTTGCATCCTTTTCTGGCAAAAGCCTTATAATTTAATACCTTCTTGCTCTTTTTTGATTAAAATACTGTAAAGCATACTGCTTATTAAGGGATAACCTTTATTTTTGCAGCATGTTACGTAACAAATATTCAAATATGAAATCTCTTTTCAATCGTTTGGCAGGTGTTGCCATCGTTGCTGCCCTGCTTTATTCCTGCGCCAGCATCGGTCGTCCGGAGGGTGGTGCTATTGATGAAACTCCCCCCCGCTTCGTTGGTAGTACACCTTTGCCGGGTGCGCTCAATAATAGCCGGAAAAAAATAACGATTGAATTCGATGAATTCATCAAGCTTGATAAACCGGGTGAGAAGATTGTGATTTCTCCTCCACAGGTGCAGCAGCCGGAGATAAAATCCAATGGAAAGAAAATTGTGATTACTTTGAAGGATACTCTCAAGCCGAATACTACTTACTCGATAGACTTTTCGGATGCCGTTCAGGACAATAATGAAGGTAATCCGTTGCCTGATTTCGGATTTACTTTCTCTACCGGTTCTGTAATTGACTCAATGGCGGTATCCGGCACCGTACTGAATGCATTCAATCTGGAACCGGTGAAAGGTATGCTGGTAGGTATGCATTCCAATCTGGCGGATTCTGCCTTTACAACGTTACCTTTCGAACGTGTAGGTCGTACCGATAGCCGCGGACGTTTTACGATTCGAGGTGTCGCTCCGGGTGAATACCGTATCTATGGATTGCAGGATGCCGACCAGAACTTCTATTATAGTCAGCCCACCGAGGTGATTGCTTTCGAAGACTCCCTGATTATTCCTTCTATGGATCAGCGGATGCGTTTTGATACACTCTGGAAAGACTCTTTGACGATAGATACGATTATGGAGAAGATGTATACCCACTATTCTCCGGATGATGTTATATTGCGTTGCTTCAAGGAGCTTACTTTATCGCAACGTCTCATAAAGAGTGAGCGCCCTGAACCTCGGAAGTTCTCTTTTTATTTCTCGGCTCCGGCAGATAGCTTACCATTATTGAAGGGACTGAATTTCGATGAAACCGATGCTTTTATCGTGGAGAAGCCTACCGGCCGCATTGATACACTCCAATACTGGATAAGAGATTCTCTGATTTATAAGATGGATACTTTGAAGATGAGTCTTACGTATCTCTATACAGATACACTAAATCAGTTGGTTCCCCGTACGGATACACTGAAACTTGTGTCGAAACTTAGACCTAAATCGGAAAAGGAACTGGAGAAAGAACGCGAGAAGAAAGAGAAAGAGCTTGAAAAGGCCAAAAA
>ENA-UEPL01001263-UEPL01001263.1-human-gut-metagenome-genome-assembly--contig:-NODE-1263-length-19943-cov-3.518021_pt1 | contig 19943 bp, 20 predicted proteins | sample MGYA00242896_ERZ507908 | MGnify/ENA primary metagenome ERZ507908 (study PRJEB26167, sample SAMN06115518) | human gut metagenome | host: Homo sapiens | place: China:Chongqing | collected 2015-08-20...
CGGCTCCCGCTTGGGCAGGCCCGCCCGCATGGGGAAGTCGGTCTTGGGCAGATTGATGGTCTTGTTGTAATCCATGATGCGTCTCCTTTTATATTTGTAAGTTTCCTTTGTCTTTCAGTATTTGACCGTAACCGTCCGGCAGTTCCGGCAGAGGTAGGCTTTAGGCCGCAGCAGCCCCATAGCTTTTCCCAGCAGCACATCTCCCGACCGGGTCGGCAGGGAAAATCCGGAGACCTCCTCCGACCAGAACACAGGGCCTTTGCTGGAAAGGTATCCCTCTTCCATAGGCTTACCGCATACAGGACACTCCACAGGCAATCCTCCTTCACGCAAAACAAAAAACGCTTTGCCTCTGAACTCAGAGACAAAGCGTTTGAAAACACTCTGCGGTACCACTCTACTTGCCGGTCTCCTTGCGGAGCGCGGCCACTCACGCCTGCCATTACAGGCTGACGGAATAACGCCCGTCACACGTCCACGCTTACTCGCGTCGTCTTTCAGCAGGAGGCTCCAAGGTGATTTTCACCGCCGCGCCTGTCCGCCTCGCACCAAACGGCGGCTCTCTTTACAGACTTTCGACCGGCTACTCTTCCTTTTCTTCGCCAAATATCCAGTTACTCGGTTATCATATCACATTTTCACCGTTTGTCAACCGTATTTTCCCGGTTTTTCCCCGGAAAATACAGACTTTTCCGTTCCAACCGCTTCCCGTGGAAAAACCGGCCCCGCCCAAGGGCGGAGCCGGTGCAGAGGAACTGGTGAAATTACTTCGCGGCGGTCATTCCGACGAAACGAACCAGGATCACAGCGGCCTGTGCCCGGGTTGCCGTCCCCTTGGGAGACAGCATCGCATTGGTGGTTCCGCCGATCAGGCCGCTGCCCACAGCCCACTGCAGAGCAGGCACCGCATACTGGCCAACGCTCTGGAAATCCTTGTAGCTCAGCAGATTGGTGTCCTCACCCACGCTGACGTCCGCGCCGCTGGCCTTGGCGTAGCGATACAGGATAGCAGCCAGCTGCTCACGGGTGATGGCGCGGTTGGGCGCGAAGGTACCGTCGGCATAGCCGCCCACGATCTCCTTGCCGGAGGCCCACTTCACGGCATCGGCATAGTACGCGCCGTTGTCCACATCGGAAAAGCCGGTGGTATTGGCAGTAACAGCGGGGCTGCCGGCCATACGGTACAGCATCGCCACCACCTGACCACGGGTCAGGGTACCGGCGGGGCTGAATGTGGTGTTGGAGGTGCCGCCCATGATGCCGTCGGCATAGACCCGCGCCACTTCGCTGAAGCACCAGTCGGTGTTCTTCACATCCGTGAAGGGCAGCGTAGTGCTGAGGGTCTTCATCATTTCCTGTACCACGGATGCGGAGGTGTTGGAAGCCTCGGTGTAGTTAAAGGCATAGGTGTCGTGGGCAATGCCGTCTGCCTTATCGCTCATGCAGCGCAGAATAGCGCAGGGTACGTCAAACTGATCGCAGACGCGGGCCACGGAAGCGCCCTCCATCTCGCAGGCCAGTGCGTCGAACTTGGTCTGAAGCTCCTTGACATAGGACTCGCTGGAGATAAACTGGTCGCCGGTGGCGATCACTCCCTGATGGACCTTGGCAGAGCCCAGCACATCGCAGGCAGCGTTGTAAGCGATCTTGGAAAGGGTGCCATCCACGGGGATCATGCCGGTCTCCTGATTGCTGCCGGCTTCGCCGTTCCAAACGAAGCCGTTGTTGGTCTCAGTGCCGTAGTCATGCTGCACAAGGCTGGTGCCGATGACCATGTCCATCACGTTCACGTCATCGCCCACGCCGCCGGCAATGCCGGTAAAGACAACGCCCTTGACCGTGAAGTTATTCAGCAGGGCCGCGGTATAGTTGGCAGAGAGGACCTTGCCGACGCCGGCCTGAACCAGTACCACGTCCTCGCCATTGAGCTTACCCACATAGTAGGTCTTGCTTCCGATCACGGTTTCCTTCTGGATGTCGGCGGCATCCACAAGAGCCTTCAGTTCCACGCTCATGGCGCTGATGATGGCGGTACGGGGCGTGGTGTCCTTTGCTGCGACATCCTTGGCAGCGGGAAGCGCGACCCGATCCTTGGCAATGGTGTTCAGCATTTCCTTCACCACAGAGGCGGAGGTATTGGAAGCCTCAGTGTAGTTGAAGGCATAGGTATCATGGGCAATGCCGTCGGCCTTGTCGCTCATGCAGCGCAGAATGGCGCAGGGCACATGGAACTCGTCCGCCACGCGGGCCACGGAAGCGCCCTCCATCTCGCAGGCCAGTGCGTTGAACTTGGTCTGAAGTTCCTTGACATAGGACTCGCTGGAAATGAACTGGTCGCCGGTGGCGATCACGCCCTGATGGACCTTCTCCGCGCCCAGCACGGTGCAGGCGGAATCATAAGCGATCTTGGAAAGGCTCTCATCCACAGGGATCATGCCGGTCTCCTGATTGCTGCCGGCCTCGCCGTTCCACTCAAAGCCGCTGTTGGTCTCGGTGCCGTAGTCATGCTGCACCAGCTCTGTGGCAATGACCATGTCCATCACATTCACGTCATCGCCCACGCCGCCGGCAATGCCGGTAAAGACGATGCCGCCCACGTGGTAGGTATCAATGAGGGTCTCAGCGCAGGACGCCGCCAGCACCTTGCCGATACCGGCCTTGACCAGCACCACATCCACGCCGTTGAGGACGCCCTCATAAAAGGTGTTGCCTGCGATCTCTTCCGTCTTGGAGATCTTGGTCGCCTCCACCAGTGCGTTCAGTTCCACGCTCATAGCGCTGACGATACCCAGCGGGCCCTCAGCCTGCGCGGCACCTGTCTGACCCGCAGCTGCGGCGGAAACCCCCAGAGATACCGTCATGACAATGACGAGCATCAGGGACAGGGTCTTTTTGAAGAGTCGGTTCATACTTCTCTCTACCTCCGTTTTAAAAGTAATACCTTTATCATACTATCAGTCCCTTTCAGAAGCAACCCCAAACAAACAGAATCGGTTCCTCTTTTTTTCGATTTATTTGTTGTTTTTTCATATAGATCATCCTGCTCTTTGACGCAAAAAAGGGTATGACCTTCCGCTGATGGCGGAAGATCATACCCGCTTGATAAGCTTCATGTCACTGATACCGGTAGAGCTGGGCCGTGTATCCGTCGATACACCGCAAAAACATCTCCCGGTCCCGGAATTCCATCAGTTGAGAACCGGCCTCCTCATGAAAGGACACCACACGGCGCTGGGTATCTACCCACAGCTTCCAGATCGGTTCCCGGGTCATTGTCGTTTCCATAGTGCGTGCTTCTCCTTTCATACACACTTGTCTCCTTTGGGCGGTGTTCCCCGCTGTTCTTCAACACTCTTTCGGACGGTTTTTGTTCCTGTACCTATAAGACGATTTGAACACCGATTTTGTTGCACATTTTTCCAAAAAATTTTTAAAAATTTCAAGCCAGCAGAGGCCGCACCACCTGATCATTCACCACGGCGAAGCTCTCCCGCAGGTAATAGTTGGCGCTGAGCCACCACCACGGCAGCTTCGCCGGGACCTGCACCACCCTGCCGGGTCCGGCGGCGTTCAGCAGCAGCCGCACCCGCCCCATGTGGAAATCGTTGGTGACGATGGCCACTGTTTTATGGTAGTCATCCGGCAGCAGCGCCAGAGAATTTTGCAGGTTCTGTCGGGTATTGGCGGACTGCTCCTCTAAGATCAGCCGCTCCGGGTCAATGCCCCGGTCCGTCAGCGCGTCATACATAGCCCGGGCCTCAGAGATATCCTCCCCCGGCCCCTGTCCCCCGGACAGCACCGCCGGGATGTCCGGATGCGCCTTGAGATACCGCTCCGCCGCGTCGATGCGGGTTTGCAGGGCCACGGAGGGCGTGGTGCCGTTGACCCCGGCCCCCAGAACGATCACGGCGTCCGCCGGTTGGGCCGACTCGTCCCGGTGTCCGGCCCGGATGACCCAGATCTCCACCGCCGACAAGCCCAGAACCAGCGCCGCCAGTCCTATTTGGGCGATCCGCAGCAAAATCTTCCAGCCCCGGTGGCGGCGGCTCAACCGGCTCAGGCCCAGCAGCACCAGACAGATCACCGCCAGTCCCCAGCTCAGCTTTCCGGAAAAGCTCACCCCCGGCAGGCGTTGAAGCCCCAGCCCCAGCAGGCAGAACGCCAGCGCCAGCACCGCCGTCAGTCTTTCGGAGCGTTTCCACTCAAAAAACGTATGCTCATTCATATCGTATATTCTCAGATCCTGTCTCTCCGGCGGTCTCCCGCCGGGGAGCATCCTTGCGGTACGGTCTATGTCAGGCCGCGGTTGTCACGATCACCGTGGGGCCGTCCGCCCCGCCGATGATGCCGAGACCGGTGGCCTCCGCTCCGGCGGACATGCTGGGGCTGTGGCTGTCATCCACGGCGGGAGCGGTTTCCGTCTCCGTGGACGAATCATCGCTCTCCGTGCCGAACCACCCCGCCGGGTACTCGCCGTACCGGTCATAGTATTCCTCGGGACTCATATTGAACTGCTTATAGAACTGGTCATATTGATCCCAGCCGCCCTCGGCGTACTGCCACGGATACCGTTCCCGGTTGGTGACCAGATCTGCGTCGGTGATCAATTCCAGATCTTTCAGCGCCCGGATCGTCTCCGTCATGCCCTCCCTGACGTTGATCCGGATCGTATCATAGCTCCCGTTGAACTGGCTCTCCGGCAGCTTGTATTGGAACAGGATGTTGATGTCATAGCTGTCGGCGTCGTTATCCGTCAGGAACCAGTTATACACGCCCCAGTTTCCATTTTCCGCGTCCTTGGCCACGGCGTCCAAGATCAGGCCCGCCTCCCGGCTGCTGATGTCGCCGCCGTTGTACCTTGCATCGTACCATGCATCCTTCAGCTGGAAGCCTTCCTCCTGCCAGCGGATACGCTTCTGACGCATCTCCGGGCTGTTGATGAGCTGATCCAGCAGATGGTCATAGGTGTCCTCCTGATCCATCCGGTTCTGGGTCAGATACAAGTTGTACCGCCGCTCCACCTTCAGTCCGCTGTTCAGCATGTAGGTAAAGCGGACGCTGGTGTTGGCAAAGCTGCTGACGGAGGTGGAAACGCTCTCCGTTGCGGGAGCGCCAATGGTGTAGCTACCTTCTTCCGTTTCCATGTAGACACTCCGCCCCTCTGCGGTACTCATAATGTAATCCCGGTCATCCACAATGGCCTGGTGCAGCGCCCGGACCTCCGCAATCAGATCGTCGTCCTTCCCGGGCATCAGGTAATAGTTGCTGCCGGCGGCGTAGACGTTCACCAGCTTCACGCTGTCCGGCGCGGGGACCCGCCGAACCACGCCGAACAGGTCGCACTTCATGGCGCCGCACAGAGCCGCGCAGCCCAGCGCCACCGCCAGCATCCCCTTCCAGGTGGTCTTGAACACCCGGGGCGTTTTCGCCAGCAGCATGGACGCCGCGTAATAGCCAATAGCGCCGCCCGCGATCATGCACAGAATCATGGGCAGAACCGTAAAATACCGGCCGCTCTGGAAGCTGTCCCAGAGCAGGGCGTACAGCAGCCGTCCGCCCAGAATGGCGGCGTAGACGGCGCAGCCGTACCGGAACACCGGCTTCATCCAGCCCACGGCCACCACATCTCCGGCGCTCTCGCTGCGGCGTCTGCGGTACAGCAGCCACGCCAGTCCCAGCAGCGCCGCGCCCGCGGCGGCATAGGCGGCGATGAGCCAGCCGTTTTCCAGCGTCACGGAGGTCAGCACACTGGTCTCATACCGCTGACCGCCCAGCCGATCCGTCACCCACTGGGTCTCGTAGGTGTTGTTGGGGGAGATTTTCTGCATGAGGTATACCACGGGGCTGAGCCACTCCACGGTACCGGAATAACTGCTGTTCAGGCCAAAGCAGAAGCCCTGCGCCAGCAGGTTCACCATGAAGTCCGTCAGCACGGCGATAAAGTTCAGCAGTCCGTAAAGAGCGGGCAGCATGAACACGTTGCCCACGATAAATGCGCAAAAGGTAGCAAGGCCGAAGAAGAACAGGCTCTCCCCCATAACGCCCAAGACCGTCACCAGCACGCCCACCGGCTCAAAGCCGCCGAACAGCATCGTCACCAGCACCAGCAAAACGCCGGTCACGGCGTAGGGGATAGCCATCATCGTCAGGCCGGACAGCACGTTGGTAACAAACAGTCCCTCCCGGCGGATGGGCAGCGTGTGCATCATTCCCACGCTGCGGGCGTTGTAAAGATAGCTCCACACCGCCATGGCGCACAAAATGGCGTACACGATGGAAATAACCGGCACCCCGTAGGACAGCACAGTGTAATAGGCCTGTCTGGTCTCCAGAGGCGACCAGAACCGGAACCCGTTGTGCAGCAGCTCCAGCAGCATCGCCAGAGGGAACATGGCCCCGCCGAAGGAGGCCAGGCCCCACAGCGGCCAGTACCGGGACAGGTTTTTCCGGAAAAGAGTGCCGTTAAAGCACGATGTCTTTGACCGCATAATCCGCACCTCCCAATTCGTAAATAAAGATCTCCTCCAGCGTCAGGGGGATGGCGTCCACCAGCAGCGGGCTGTAAGCCATCAGCCGCTCCGTGGCCTCCTGCGCGTTCATCCGCATGATGAGGGTATGCACCCGGCCGAGCTTCGAGGCGTGAAGCACCGGCAGCTCCGCCGGAACGTCCTCCATGCCGTCAGGAAACACCACCTGCAATTTCACCATGTTGTCCTGCAGCTGGGCCAGACTCCGCTCCAGCAGCACATGGCCGTGGTCCATGATGCCCACATGGTCGCACACGTCCTCCAGCTCCCGGAGGTTGTGGCTGGACACCAGCACCGTAGTGCCCCGCTCTGCCACATCGCCCATCATCAGGCTCCACACCTGACGGCGCATCACCGGGTCCAGACCGTCCACCGGCTCATCCAGAATCAGGTAGTCCGGCATGGCGGACAGGGCCAGCCAGAAGGCCGCCTGCTTCTGCATACCCTTGGAAAACCGCCGGATAGGCCGCTTTTCGTCCAGCTCAAACACTTCCCGCAGCTTTTCATACCGCTCCGTGGAGAAGTTTGGATAGAAGCCCTTGTAAAACCGCATCATATCCCCGATGCCCGCAGAATTGAAATAGTACCAATCATCGGGAATGGCGGCGATCTTGGCCTTCAGCGCCGCGTTTTCCCACACATCCTCGCCGCCCAGCCGCACGGTGCCGCTGTCCTGCCGGAAAATACCGGTAAGATGGCGGATGATGGTGGACTTGCCCGCGCCGTTGGGCCCTACCAGTCCATAGACGGCTCCGGTGGGCACACTGAGGGTCGCGTCATTCAGGGCGGCAAAGCCGTCAAAGGTCTTGACGACGTTTTTCACTTCAATCATTGCTCGTATACCTCCTTGATGAGCGCCGCAGCGTCCGCTTCCGTCACGCCCAGATACCGCAGCTCGTTCAGCAGTTTTTTCACATCCGCCCGAAGCGTTTCCCGCCGGACAGCGTCGGCGTCCGCCGTACCGCTGACGAAGCTGCCCTTTCCCGCCACGGAGTAAATATAGCCTTCCGCTTCCAGCTCGTTATAGGCCCGCTGGATGGTGTTGGGATTGATGGACAGCTGGGTGGCCAGCGCCCGGACCGACGGCAGCTTTTCGTCCTGAGCCATGGCCCCGGTGACGATCATCCGCCGCAGGCCGTCTTTGATCTGTTCATAAATGGGACGGGAGTCCCGGTAATTCAATGTCAGCACATGTGCCTCTCCTTTCTGAGGAATGTTCGATCAGCGGTGCAGGATCACCGCTGTCAGCAAAATAACCAGCAGTACCGCGCCTGCGATACCAAGCAAAAACAGTGTACTCATTGCATCCGCCCCGCGCTCAGGGCTGCAAGGCCACGGACACCAGAACAACAGCGGCAAAAATCAGACCCACGATGGCGGCGATCCCCGCAAAACCAAACAGCATCATGTTTCGTCTCCTTTCCGGCCCGGCTTCAAAACCACGCCCACCGTCAGCGCCGCCAGTGCTCCCAGCACCATCAGGGCGGCTACTACCTTCTTGATGACCTTCATAACGTTCCTCCGAACTGTACCAACTGTACTATGTGTGTTAGTACAGTTAGGATAACACGGCCGTTTCTCTCTGTCAATCCCCTTTCAAAAAAATATTTTCCGCCTCTTTTCCCCGCTCCTTTTATAAAAACAAGGAATTTTTTGCATTTTTCTCTTTACAACCGCACATTCCTATGGTAAACTTGTTCAGCACGTGAATTTGTGCGCAATTCCGGGACTTCGTTCCGCGGAGGATTTCACCACTCCCAGGGCGCAGTTCACGGAGAATTTTTTGAAAGGTGGAAACACACAATGCTGCGTAAAGATCAGAAGACGGCCGTGATCGAGGCCAACCGTACCCACGAGACCGACACTGGCTCCCCCGAGGTCCAGGTCGCGATCCTCACCGAGCGCATCAACATCCTCACCGAGCACATGCGCGCCAACCCCCAGGACAAGCACTCCAACCGTGGTCTGCTGAAGATGGTCGGTAAGCGCCGCAGCCTGCTGGACTATCTGCAGAAGAAGGATATCGAGCGCTATCGTGCCCTGATCGCCAAGCTGGGCATCCGGAAGTAAGAAGCAATGAGGGTGACGGAGCGGATCTCCGTCACCCTTTTCTGCGAATTTTAAGTCATTTTTCGCCGGGAGCTGTTGCTTTTTGTGTTTGAAACTGTGCCCGAATCTCGGACATGCTTTCAAATACGAAAAGAGCCGCTCCCGAGCATCTGAGTAAAGGAGCAATCTTATGTCAACCATTATCACCCATCGGCAGTTCCCCGGCTATCATAAGTACGAGATGGAACTGGCAGGCCGTCCCCTGACTCTGGAAGTGGGCAAGCTGGCTGAGTTGGCCAACGCCGCCGTCATGGTGGGCTACGGCGACACCCGCGTGCTGGTGTGTGCCACCGCCTCCGCCCGTCCCCGGGACGGCATCGATTTCTTCCCCCTGAGCGTGGACTTTGAGGAGAAGATGTACGCCGTGGGCCGCATCCCCGGCAGCTTCAACCGCCGCGAGGGCCGTCCCGGCGAGAAGGGCATCCTCACCAGCCGCGTCATCGACCGCCCCATCCGCCCCCTGTTCCCCTATGACTTCCGCAATGATGTGTCCATCATGGCCACCGTCATGGCTGTGGATCATGACTGCTCTCCCGAGATCGCCGCTCTGATCGGCACCTCCGCCGCTCTGGCCATCTCCGATATCCCCTGGAACGGTCCTGTGGGCGCCGTGAAGATGGGCCTGGTGGACGGCGAGTTGGTCATCAACCCCACCAGCGAACAGCGCAAGGTCTCTGATCTGGACGTCACCGTGGTCTCCACCGGCAAGAAGGTGGTCATGATCGAGGCCGGCGCCAACGAGGTCCCCAACGACAAGATGTTCGAGGCCATTCAGAAGGCCCACGAGGAAAACCAGAAGCAGATTGAGCTGATCAACAAAATGGTGGCCGAGATCGGCAAGCCCAAGTTCGACTATCCCCACGCCGCCTTCGACCAGGAGCTGTTCGACGACATCGTGGCCAACTTCATGGACGAGGCCAAGGCCGCTATGGACACCGATGACAAGAACGTCCGTGAGCAGCGCTGGAACGCCATGATCGAAAAGTGGCACGAGAAGTATCTGGAAGATCACCCCGACATGGACCAGTATCTGGAGGAGATCACCTACAAGTTCCAGAAGAAGATCGTCAAGGCCTGGCTGCTGGAAGGCCACCGCGTGGACGGCCGCCAGAAGAACGAGATCCGTCCCCTCAGCGCCGAAGTGGGCGTGCTGCCCCGGGTCCACGGCTCCGGCCTGTTCACCCGCGGCCAGACCCAGGTCCTGTCCGTCTGCACCCTGGACACTCTGTCCGCCTGCCAGAAGCTGGACACCATCTGGGAAGAGACCGAGAAGCGCTATATGCACCACTACAACTTCCCCGGCTACTCTGTCGGCGAAGCCAAGCCCGCCCGCAGCCCCGGCCGTCGCGAGATCGGTCACGGCGCTCTGGCCGAACGGGCCCTGCTGCCTGTGATCCCCTCCGTGGAGGAGTTCCCCTATGCCATCCGCGTGGTCTCTGAGGTTGTCAGCTCCAACGGCTCCACCTCTCAGGGCTCCATCTGCGGCTCCACGCTGGCTCTGATGGACGCCGGCGTGCCCATCAAGGCTCCCGTGGCCGGCATCTCCTGCGGTCTGATTCAGGACGATAACGGCGGCTTCACCACCTTTATCGACATTCAGGGCGTGGAGGACTTCCACGGTGAGATGGACTTTAAGGTGGCCGGTACCAAGAAGGGTATCACCGCCATCCAGATGGACCTGAAGAATGACGGTTTGACCATGGAGATCATCAAGAACGCTCTGGACATCACCTATGACGCCCGCTGCGAGATCCTGGACCAGATCATGCTGCCCTGCATCGCCGAGCCTCGTAAGGAAGTCTCCAAGTACGCGCCCAAGATGGTCATTATGCACATCAATCCCGACAATATCCGGGACGTCATCGGCAAGGGCGGTTCTGTCATCCAGAAGATCGTGGCCGATACCGGCGCCAAGATCGACATTGACGATGACGGCACCATCCACATCGCCGCAGCCGACGCTTCCGCCTGCGACGCCGCCAAGAAGTGCATTGACGACATCGTGTTCGTCCCCGAGATCGGCAAGCTGTACTACGGCCGCGTGGTGCGCCTGATGACCTTCGGTGCCTTCGTGGAGCTGGCTCCCGGCAAGGACGGTCTGGTGCACATCTCCAAGCTGGCCGACCACCGCATTGAAAAGGTGGAGGATGCCTGCAAGATCGGCGACATGATGTGGGTCAAGGTCACCGACATCGACGAGAAGGGCCGCGTGAATCTCTCTCACAAGGACGCCATGCGTGAGATCGCCGCTAAGGAAGCCAACGGCGAACGGGTCAAGTAAATCGTCTTTCCATTTCAAAACGCCAGACGGGGCGGGCACTTCGCCCGCCCCGTTTTCCTATCGTTCCCCTGCCTGAAACAGGGGGCAACCGCCTTTCCGGACCGGCCGCAGCCTGCCGGGCCGCAGCGCCAAACAGGAGGTTTTTATGCATTCCGCTCTGGTCATCACCCTTGTGAATACCGTTTTCTGGTTTGCCCTGCACTTCGGCGTGGCGGAGCTCATCACCCACCTGCCCGCCGAGACCCAGCACCGCCTGTTTGACTGGAACCGCCCCTTTTTCCGGGTGTCCGAAAGGGAAATGGCCCTGTACCGCCGCCTCCGGCTGCCCCGCTGGAAGGATCGCCTGCCCCAGTTCAATCCGGAATTTGACAAGCGCCATCTGGCCGCCGTCCCCACCCCGGCCTATCTCCGGCAGTTTCTGGAAGTCACCTGTCACGCGGAGGTCATCCACGAACTGATCGCCCTTCTGGGCTTCCTCTCCTTGTTTTTCTGCCTGCTGTGCGAGCACCCGCTGGACTGGCTGCCCCTCTTTTTCTGGATTGCCCTGTTCATCGGCCTGTGCAACCTGCCCTTTGCCGCCATCCAGCGGTACAACCGTTTCCGCCTGGTGCGCCTGCTGAGGCGCATGGAAGCCAAAATCCAAGTCAGGAGTTGATTTTATGGATCTCATCGCCGCCATTGCCACCGGCAGCACCGCCACCGCCATCGGCATCGTCCGGGTCTCCGGGACCGGCTGCTTTGCCGCCTGTGACCGGGTCTTTCGTCCCCGGAACGGAGTCCCCTTCGCCCAGCAGCCCTCTCACAAGATGGTGTTCGGAGAAATGCTGGACGATTCCGGCTCCGTCATCGATCAGGGATTAGCCGTCCGCTTCGGCGGCGGACACAGCTACACCGGGGAGGACTCCGCCGAATTCCACTGCCACGGCTCTCCCGTGGTCCTTCACACCCTGCTCTCCGCTCTCTTTGCCGCCGGAGCCCGTCAGGCTCAGGCCGGTGAATTCACCAAGCGGGCCTTCCTCAACGGCAAAATGGACCTGACGGAGGCGGAGGCCGTCATCGATCTCATCGATGCCCAGTCCGCCGCTGCCGCGAAAAACGCCGCAGCCCAGCTGGACGGCGGTCTCCGCCGCCGCTTGGAGCCGGTGCAGGAGGCCCTCATCGACATCACCTCCCGGTTTTACGCCGTGGTGGATTACCCCGACGAGGACATTGAGGACATTCAGCCGCAGCAGATCCGATCCTCTCTGCAAATCGCCGCCGACACCCTCTCTGCCTTGCTGGACACCGCCCAGCGGGGCCGGGTGCTGAAAAACGGCGTCCGCACCGCCATCGTAGGCCTGCCCAATGCCGGTAAGTCCTCCCTGCTCAACGCCTTGGCGGGCTATGACCGGGCCATCGTCACCGACATCCCCGGCACCACGCGGGACACGGTGGAGGAGACCGTCACCTGCGGCGGCACCCTCCTGCGGCTCATTGACACCGCCGGTATCCACGATACCGCCGACGCCGTGGAGCAGTTGGGCGTAGAGCGCAGCCGCAAGGCGGCAGAGACTGCCGATCTGGTGATCGCCGTGGTGGACGGCAGCCAGACACCGATGACTGTGGACGAGGACATTCTCGCCCTGGCCACGAAGGCCCCCCACTGGATCTTAGCCGTCAGCAAGGATGATCTGAACCCCGCCGTGAAAACCGCCGTCTGGCAGCTCCCCAAGGGCCTGCGGGAGCCGGACGCTCTGGTTTCGTTCAACTCCGTGGCCCCCGGTGGGCTGGATCTGCTGGTGGACGCTGTGCAAAACTGCTTCCCCGCGGGGACCCCTGCCGACGCCGGTTCCCTTTTGACCAACGCCCGGCAGGAATCCGCCGTCCGCCGGAGTCTGGAGGCCGTCCGCCGGGCATTGGCCGCTCTGGACAGCGGCCTGACCCCCGACGCTGTCCTCACCGATGCGGAGGAGGCACTGGAGGCCATCGGCGAGCTGACGGGCCGCACCGCCAAGGAGGAGATCGTAGGCGCCGTATTCAGCCGTTTCTGCGTGGGAAAATGACAATTTTCATTTTCCCCTGTCTTTTTCCCGTTTTCCTTAACGCATAATCCGGTTTACAAAACCACAAAAATGTGATATACTTGCTCTGATTTCAAAGGAAGGAGCACCGGTATGGAAGAAATTTCCGCCTTTCGCCGTCAGTTGGAGACCCACCGCCCTGCGGATTGGGAAACACTGCCGGATTTCCCCCTGTATATGGATCAGGTCCTCTCCTACATGGAACGGCAGACCATCCGTCTGGACGAGAGCGACGCTCTGACAGCCTCTATGGTCAATAACTACACGAAAAACGCCCTGGTCCCCCGGGCTGAGGGCAAGAAATACAACATCTGGCCTACCTCACCTTCGTCTGCATTCTCAAGCAGGTGATGTCCGTCCGGGATATGGACCTGCTGATCCGCACTGAGCTTTCTGATGACCGCTCCGTGGAAAACGGCTACCGGGCCTTTCTGGAAAGTCTGGACGGTGCCCTGTCCAGTGCCGTGCAGGAGATGGGCGCTTATGAAGGAACGGACAATCTGGCGGACGCCGCTGTTCATTTCGGTCTGCTGAGCTATGCCGCCGGCCTTGTGAGCCGTCAGTATGTGGCCCAGCTCCGCGCCCGGACGAAACCCGCCGGCAAACCGGATAAAGCCGAGGCCAAAAAGGCCGCGAAAAGCAGAAAGGAGCGCAAGGACTGATGCGTGATTATGTAATTTTAACGGATAGCTGCTGCGATCTCTCCGCGGAAATGGCCGCAGAGCTGGGCGTAGAGGTCCTACCGTTGAGCCTGCAAATGGGTGATCGCACCTACCGCAACTATCTGGATGGCCGGGAGATCGGCTTCCATGAGTTCTACGAGCGGGTCCGCTCCGGCGAGCTGGCCACCACCTCCGCCGTCAACGTGGGGGAATTTGAGGAAAAGATGCGGGAGATCCTGAAAACCGGAAAGGACATCCTGAGCATCAGCTTTTCCTCCGCCCTCTCCACCACCTACCAGTCCTCCGTCATTGCCGCGGAGGAGTTGAAGGACGAATTTCCCGACGCGAAGATCCTGACGGTGGACTCCCTCTGCGCCTCTTTGGGTCAGGGGCTGTTCGTGTATCTCTGCGCGCAGGAGCAGAAAAAGGGGAAAACCATCGACGAGGTGAAGACCTTTGCCGAGGAGACCAAGGGCCGCGTCTGCCACTGGTTCACAGTGGACGATCTGAACCACCTGAAGCGGGGCGGCCGGATCAACGCCGCTACCGCCCTGTTCGGCACCATGCTGGCCATCAAGCCCGTCATGCATGTGGACGACGAGGGCCGCCTGATCCCGGTCAGCAAGGCCCGAGGCCGCAAGGCGTCTCTGACGGCGCTGGTAGACCGGATGGAGGCCACCGCCATCGACCCCGCCGGTCAGACGGTGTTCATCAGCCACGGTGACTGTCTGGAGGACGCTGAATTTGTGGCCGGTGAGGTCCGCCGCCGTCTGGGCGTGGAGACCGTTCACATCAACTATGTGGGCCCCGTGATTGGCAACCATTCCGGCCCCGGCACCATGGCGCTGTTTTTCCTTGGCAGCGAACGATAATTATGCAAAAATAGTTTGGGGAAATCCCCAAACTATTTTTGCTATGCAAACACATAGCAAAATAAGAAATGTGCCATTTCCTCGCCCCTGCGGGGCAACCGGAAATGATGCACGAAAACTTCATGCACTGGCATTTGTGCATGTTCGCGATGCACTGCTCATGCATGAAGTTTTATGCGTATGAAATTAAATTTTCCGCTCTGGCGGAAGCACATGTGAGGATCATATATGGAATGGCTGGAAGTACACATTGACACGAATCACGCCGGGCTGGAGCCCCTGGAGATCTTCCTCTCCGCCAATGGGGTGGACGGCGTGGTCATTGATGACGAGCAGGATTTCCAGAGCTTTCTGGAAAACAACCACCAATATTGGGACTATGTAGACGAGGATCTGGAGGCGTCCATGAAGGGTAAATCCCGGATCACCTTCTACCTCCCGGCGGACGGAGACGGCTTTGACCAGTTGGCCCACCTCCGCACTGCTCTTCAGGGCTTCAAGGACGCCCATGCCGGAAAATACGGCACCCTCCTGATGACGCTGGAAAATCTGAAGGACGCCGACTGGGAAAACAACTGGAAGCAGTATTATAAGCCCATGGAGATCGGCGAACGCCTGCTGGTGATCCCGGAATGGGAACAGGAAAACGTGAAGGGGCAGGCCAAATACGCCGGCAAGGTGCCCCTGATCTTAGAGCCGGGCCTCACCTTCGGCACAGGCAGCCACGCCACCACCCGCCTGTGCCTGACAGCGCTGGAGGAAGCCGTCCACGGCGTCGAGACCGTATTGGATCTGGGCTGCGGCAGCGGCATTCTCTCCATTGCCGCACTGCGGCTGGGCGCCGTCTCCGCCAAGGCTGTGGACATTGACGACAAGTGCCTGACGGTGGCCTATGAAAACGCCGCTCTCAATGGCATCGGCAAGGACCGCTACACCGTTCTGGTGGGAGATGTCCTCTCCAATGGCGCCCTCCGGGAAACTCTGGGCGGCGGCTACGATGTGGTGGTTGCCAATATTGTGGCAGACGTCATCATTGGGCTTGCCCCCATGGTGCGGCAGTTCCTGAAGCCCGGCGGGCTGTTCCTCTGCTCCGGCATCATCGACACCCGGGCCGGGGAGGTGGCGGACGCCCTCCGTCAAAACGGCTGGGAGATCGAAACCACCCGCTCCGGTGAGGGCTGGTACTCCTACGCCTGCCGCTAAACTCAGAAAGGACCCTGAATACGCCCATGAATAAGCTCCAAGCACTCAACACCTGGATGACCCCGAAAATGCCCCTGCTGATCCTCGGCGCTCTGGCACTGGGACTGCTGTTCCCCGATCAGATCGGTCTGCTGTGTCCCGCCGTTTCCGCCCTGATGATGTTCCAGACCTTTGCCAACAGTCTGGGCAGCAGTGTGCAGGATCTGGGCCGGGTCCTCTCCCACCCCAAGCCGGTGCTCATCACCATGCTTTCTCTCCACCTTCTCATGCCGTTGGCCGCTTTGGGTATTGGCAGCATGTGCTTCCCTGACCAGCCCCTCTACACCCTGAGTCTGGTGCTGATGGAGGGTTCCCCCGCCGCCGTATCCTCTCTGATGTGGATCGTCATCGGCGGCGGCAGCGTGGAGCTATGCCTGTCCATTATCCTGTTGGATACCATGCTCTCCCCGGTGATCCTGCCGCTGACGCTGCGGCTGCTGTGCGGCTCCGTGGTGGAGCTGGACACCTTTGGCATGATCCGGGATCTCTTCGTCATGATCGTAGTCCCGGCAGCTCTGGCCATGGTGCTCTGCCGCCTGCTGGGCCAAAGCATCTGCGCCAAAGCCAAGCAGCGGCTGAGTCCCTTTTCCAAGCTGGCTCTGCTGGTCATCATCTGCGCCAACGTCACCCGCTGCGCTCCCTTCCTCCACGAGTTGAACCGCGAGCTGGTACTGCTGCTCTGCATAACGCTGACCATGCGGCTCATCGGTCTGGGCTTGGGCTTTCTGCTCTCCACCCTCTTCCGCTTCCCCTATCCGGTAGAACTGACGGTGACCGTCAATTCCAGTATGCGGAACAATGCCGCAGCCGCTACGCTGGCCGCCCAGTATTTCCCCTCGGAGGTGGTGTTCTCCCCCTCCGTCTCTCCCCTGTTCTCCCAGCTCACCAGTTCTCTGGCGGTGCGGGCTCTGCAAAAACGGCAGCAGAAGATTGATCATCCCGCCTCATAACAACCTATTTGCAAAAAAAGCGCGGAATTTTCCGTGCTTTTTTTATTTTCCCGACAGATTTCCCGACATTTCCCCCACTCCCCGGCGCTACAATACAGGCAGAACCGGGAACGCCCGCCGTTTCCGAACCTGTCAGGAGGTGCCGCGCATGTTGGACACGCAGGTCCGTTGGCTTCCGGTGGAGCAGATCGCTCCCAACCCACACCAGCCCCGAAGGGAATTCGCTCCCGGACCTCTGGCGGAACTGGCGGAATCCATCCGCCGCCATGGGATCATCCAGCCCCTGTCCGTCCGCCGCAGGGATGATGGCTGGGAGCTGATAGCGGTAGCGCGCCGCCTCCGGGCAGCCAAGCTGGCGGGACTGCAAACAGTTCCTTGTTTGGAAATGCAGGTCGATGAGCAGGACTCCGCTATTCTGGCCCTTATCGAAAATATCCAGCGCCGGGACCTGCATTATCTGGAGGAAGCCGCCGCCATCGCCGCCTATCTCCGTCAGTCCGGCTCCACGCAGGAGGAAGCCGCCGCTCTGCTGGGCCGCTCCCCCTCCGCTCTGGCCAATAAGCTGCGCCTGCTGCGGCTCTCCCCTGACTGCTGCCGCCTGCTCACAGAACATGACCTGACCGAGCGTCATGCCCGTGCCCTCCTCCGTCTGGAGGATGAAGAAGAACGTCTCAACGCCCTCCACCACATCATCCGCCAGCACCTGAACGTAGCCCAGACGGAGCAATACATCGACAAGCGGCTCTCCCAGCTGCAGACCACGCCCCCCTCCGGCCGCCGGGTCTTTCTTCTCAAGGACGTCCGCCTATTTCTCAACAGTCTGGACCGGGGCCTGCGGCTGGTACGGGAAGCCGGCATCGGCGCAGAATCCCGCCGGGAGGACACGGAGGACGCCATCCTCCTCACTATCCGCATCCCCAAGAACCGCCGGGTCGGCTGACGTTTACAGTCCTTTTCAAAAAAACGGAGACTTCGGTCTCCGCTTTTTGGTTTTTTCGGAAACCGCAGCCTGTCACTTACGCCAAAAGTCAAAATTATTCCACTCTGTTACCGGATTGTAACACCTTTTTTCAGAAAAGAGTGATATGATAGCGTTAAATGGGAGATTGTTTCTCATTTAACATAACGATCAAAACAGGAGGGCTTCTTATGGAACCGATCCGTGAAGCCGAGATGCAGACCCAGCCGGGGAAGCGGCTGAACGAGGAATCCAAAAAGAGTTGGAAGGGACCGCTGCTGATCGCCTGCATCGTGCTGGCGGTTTTGCTGGCGGCCTACGCGGGCCTTTGCGCCTATGCCGGTTCTCTGGATACATTTTATCCCAACCGCCACATCAACGGCATCGACGTAGGCGGTCTTACCGTGGAACAGGCGCAGCAGCGCCTGGAGAGACAGCTTCTCCAGCAGGCGATCACCCTTGTGGATAACGAAGGCCAGCCCCTGGCCCATCTTACCGTGGGGGACCTGGGTTACACGGCAGAGGATTTTTCTGGGGACGCTCAATTCTGGAAAAACGATGATCAGAACAAGGGCTTTTTCAAGAAAGGCTGGGCCTATCTGGCCACCGTCACCGGTCGCTGGCCCGGCGGTGCCCATTGGCCGGACATGGACCAAGCCGCCTTTTCCAAAACCGTATCCCGTCTGACGGAGCAGCTTTCCGAAGCACCCCTTGACGCCTCCGGCGCTGTGGAGGGGCAGTCTGTCCACATCACCAAGGCACGGGACGGCCGAACACCGCAAGATCTCCGTCTCCTTCTGGCAGATATTTCCGATTACAGTCAGAGCGGCTATCAGGTCCCCGTCTCCTTCCAGACCGTCCCCGCCAAGGCCCTCACCGCCCAGCAGCTCCACGACCAGCTCCACGGCGAGGTGCGAAATGCCTCCTATGACTCCGCTACGGACACCATCGTACCGGAGCAGCTGGGGGCCGATTTCGACATCGCCGCCGTTCAGAAGGCCATGGACGAGGCCGCTCCCGGCGAAACGCTGACTGTGAAGGCTGATATTCAGCAACCGGAGGTCACCGCCGCCGATTTGAAGGCCGTCCTGTTCCGGGACGTGCTGGGCGAGGCCAAGACCCATGTCTCCGGCTCCGCCGGGCGGATCGGCAACGTTAAGCTCTCCGCTCAGATTATCAACGGCCTTGTTCTCAACAGCGGAGAAACCTTCTCCTACAACGGATCCGTCGGCAAACGGACGGCGGACCGGGGCTTCAAGCCCGCCCCCGCCTATGTCAAGGGCGAAACCGTGGACGAGATCGGCGGCGGCATTTGCCAGACCTCCTCCACCCTGTATCTGGCCTGTCTCCTGAGCAATCTGGAGATCACGGAGCGGTACGCCCACCGCTATGTCCCCGCTTACATCGCCTGGGGCATGGATGCCACGGTGTCCTGGGGCGGCCCCGACTATAAGTTCACCAACAACACCCTGTACCCCGTGAAGATCGTCGCCAAATATGAAAAGGGCTATCTCACCGTTCAGATCCTGGGCACCAATGTGGACGGCACCTATGTAAAAATGAGCAACGAGGTCCTCTCGAAGACCCCCTGGGAAACCATCTATCAGGAGGACCCCACCATGGCTCCCGGCTCCCCGGATGTGGTGAAGGTAACACCCTATACCGGATACAAGGTCAACTCCTATCAGACCATTTATGACAAGGACGGCAAGGTGATCGACAGCCATTTTGAAGCGTCCAGCAACTACAAGGTCCGCAACAAGGTGATCTTACAGGCCCCCGCCGCCCAGCCCGGCAGTGGAACAGCGGAGATCCCCGCCGTCACACCGGACACTCCGTCGGATACCCCTGTTCCTATGGAGCCAACAGTCCCTGCGGAACCTGCCGCGTCCCCTGGCCTTCCTGTCGAACCGGAGATCCCGGCGGAACCGTAACGGAAGCGCCCCACAGCTTGTTCGTTGCAAAGCAGGCATCTCCATCCGTTTTTAAGATCAAAACCGCAACCCCCCGCCCATACTGATGTATGGGCGGGGGGATCTTATGCTTATACGTGCTTATACGGAAGCAGCCTTACAGGCCCCGCTTCTTTTTTAAGACCCGGATGTCCTCGCCCACAAAGGGCAGAAGCTGATACTCTCCCTCGATCCGGGAGGCGATCTGTCCGGAATACCGTTGTGCGATGGCCTCCGGCATCAGGTTGGTGCTGACGATGGTGGACTTCTTTTCCAGCAGGCGGCCATTGATGATCTGATACAGGGCGCTCTGGACAAAGGTGGTGATCA
>ENA-UEPL01001276-UEPL01001276.1-human-gut-metagenome-genome-assembly--contig:-NODE-1276-length-19754-cov-39.067947_pt1 | contig 19754 bp, 17 predicted proteins | sample MGYA00242896_ERZ507908 | MGnify/ENA primary metagenome ERZ507908 (study PRJEB26167, sample SAMN06115518) | human gut metagenome | host: Homo sapiens | place: China:Chongqing | collected 2015-08-20...
GAATCGGGGCGATGATCGGCACCTCCCGCGTCAAGCGGCAGCAGCAGGAGATCGACCGCCTCAACGCGGAGAACGCCTCTCTGCACGAACAGATCGGGACGCTGAACCGTGCCAACCGTGAGGAGAAGGCCCGGCACGAGCAGGCCGAACAACAGCTGCAGGCGAAGCTCGACCGCGTCGAACACTGGCTACCAGACACGCAGACGCTCATCAGCTGGGGCGAATACTGCCGCGACATGGGGATCTCGGAATCTGGCGCCCGCGAAATCATCGCCATGAAGCCCCACTACGTCTCGGGCGAACTCTATACTCGAGAGTATTCACGCCGCTTCGACGTCTCGAATACCGAGATCCGCCTGCAACGCGACCCGAACGGTCCCGGAGGCTTCCAGCTGCTCATCGATCGCCAACCCGCACACGCCTGGTTCCGCCAACGGTATATGGAGCTCATGACCCGCCTGGGCTACCCCGTCCGTCCCGAACGCCCCGTCATCCGCCGACATACCATCAAGCGGTAACGCCCCGCCGCCGCGCCGTTTTTGTATGGAAAATTGCACGGACTTTCCCGAAAAACCGCTATCTTTACTTGAAATATTTTTTTCCAATTACCTATGGCAACCATGAATACGGCCGATATCGGCTTCGAGAAGGAAATCTGGCGGGCGGCAGACAAGATGCGCGGCAATATCGACGCGTCGGAATACAAGTCCGTCGTGCTGGGTCTGATCTTCCTGAAATACATTTCCGACAAGTTCGAGACCAAATACCACCAGCTCGTTGACGAGGGCGAGGGCTTCGAGGAGGACAAGGACGAATACACCGCCGAGAACATCTTCTACGTCCCGGCCGAAGCACGCTGGGAGACCATCGCCGCACAGGCCCACACCCCCGAGATCGGCACCGCCATCGACAATGCCATGCGGGCCATCGAGCGCGAAAACCGGCGTCTGAAGGACATCCTGCCGAAGAACTTCGCGCGGCCCGAGCTCGACAAACGACGCCTGGGCGAGGTCGTCGACCTCTTCACCAACATCCGCATGCACCAGCACGGCGACTCGAAGGACATCCTCGGCCGCACCTACGAATACTGCCTCTCGCGCTTCGCCGAGGCCGAGGGCAAGCTGGCCGGCGAATTCTACACCCCGGCCTGTGTCGTCAAGACCCTCGTGCAGGTGCTGCAACCCTTCCGGGGGCGTGTCTACGACCCCTGCTGCGGTTCGGGCGGTATGTTCGTGCAGTCGGCGCGCTTCATCGAGAGCCACGCCGGCAACATCAACAACATCTCGGTCTACGGCCAGGATTCGAACCCCACGACGTGGAAGATGGCGCAGATGAACCTCGCCATCCGGGGCATCGAGGCCGACCTGGGGCAGTACAACGCCGACACCTTCTTCCACGACTGCCACCCGACGCTCAAGGCCGACTTCGTGCTGGCCAATCCGCCCTTCAACCTCAGCGACTGGGGCGCCGACCGCCTCGCGGACGACGTGCGCTGGAAGTATGGAACCCCGCCGAACGGCAACGCCAACTTCGCGTGGATCCAGCACATCATCCACCATCTGGCCCCGACGGGGCGTGCGGGCGTCGTGCTAGCCAACGGCTCGCTCTCGAGCCAGAGCGGCGGCGAGGGCGACATCCGGCGGCGATTGGTCGAGGCTGACCTGGTGGACTGCATCGTGGCCATGCCTCCGCAGTTGTTCTATACGACGCAGATTCCCGTCTCGATCTGGTTCTTCAACAAGGCCAAGACGCAGCCGGGCCATACGCTGTTCATCGACGCGCGCAACCTCGGGACGATGGTCACGCGCAAGCTGCGCGAGCTGACCGACTGCGAGTCGGCCGATCCGGCCCGTCGGGGCGACATCCAGCGCATCGCCGACACCTATTGGGCCTACGCCGAGGGGCGTCTGGAGGCGGAGCAGGGCTTCTGCGCCGTGGCGACGACGGAGGAGATTGCGGCGCAGGACTTTATTCTGACGCCGGGGCGCTATGTGGGTATCGCGGCGCAGGCGGAGGATTCGGAACCCTTCGTGGCGAAGATGGAGCGGCTGACGGGCGAGCTTTCGGAGCTTTTCGCACGGTCGCACGATCTGGAGGCGGAGATCCGTCGGCAGTTGGAAAAGATTGGGTACAAGTTATAGATATTATGAAACGTATTGCTATTTTTTTCGATACAAATATTTTGGAAGCTCGTTTTTCTGAAAAAAAGCAAGAATTCCTTTTCCATCATAATATCATCCCCAATAAGCTGTTTTATGACGTAATTAATTATATACGCCAAAACAAAATCGAGCACTTAATTGATTTCTGCATAACTTCAATTTCTTGGAGGGAATTTACAAATCATTTAATAGAAAATTATCGAGAAAGATTTAATGACTTCAAACAGCAAGAAACAGCTTATCGAAAATCTTTTGGAGCAACCTTTGACATCATATACGAATTTAAGCAAGAAAACGAGGAACAATATATTGAACATATAAAGACATTACAAAATGATTTTCTTCGTGTAAACAAATGCACAATAGTAGATTACCCCAACGATATAGGCTTTTTCAAATCATTAATTGATAAATGTATAGACAAAAAGCCGCCATTTAAAACAACCCATGCGCAAACCAAAACCTACACAGATGCTGGTTTAAAAGATGCCTTAATATTAGAATCAATAATCAGATATGGGCAGCAGAATAATTGCATAACAATACTCGTATCTCAAGATCCCGATTTTGATGATACTAAAAGCATACATATATGTAAATCAATTCAAAATTTAGAAAAATTCCTCCTTGATAAATTATATATCAGTAATGAAAGCGCAATTAAGAACAAAATAGAGACTGATACATATTTAAAAGATACTATTGTTTCAATGACAGGTAACAAATTCGATAAGTCTGTCACTGCTTTTCAAATAATAGATGTATCTAAATGCGAAGATGATGACTATTTTAAGTTAAATATTCAATGCACAATTAATGAGACAATCTACATTATTGATTGTACATACGATGCTAATTCTAACGAAATTGAACTTGAGTCCTACAAAACTGAGAATGAATGATTCACACGTGGAAAAAATATAAGTTATCCGAAATAGGATCTGTCGTTGGAGGAGCAACACCATCTACAACCGTAGATGCTTATTACAACGGAGATATACCGTGGCTTACGCCCAAGGATTTATCCAATTTTCACGAGCGATACATTGAACGAGGGGAGCGAAATATAACCAAATCCGGATTAAACAGTTGTTCGGCTCAATTATTACCAGCAGGAAGCGTTTTGTTTTCTTCTCGCGCCCCAATTGGTTATGTTGCCATTGCAAAAAATCCTATTGCAACAAATCAAGGCTTTAAAAGCATTATCCCCAACCCGGAAAAGGTAGACAGCTTATTCTTGTATTATTTGTTGAAATACAACAAGGATAACATTGAGGCAATGGGCAGCGGAACGACATTCAAGGAGGTGTCCGGTGCAACCATGAAAAATATTGAAGTATATCTTCCGGAGGACCTTGAGGAGCAGCGGCGGATTGCGGGGATTTTGGAGTCGTTGGATGATAAAATCGAATTGAATCGGCGGATCAATGCGAATTTGGAGGCGCAGGCGCAGGCCCTCTTCCGGTCGTGGTTTGTGGATTTCGAACCCTTCCGCGACGGCCCCTTTGTCGATTCCGAATTAGGCAAAATCCCTCAAGGTTGGAAAGTAGGAGCTGCATCCGAATTTTATAAAAATATAACAATCGGAAAAACACCACCGAGGAAAGAACATCAATGGTTTTCAAAAGAAAGTCATGATATTGTCTGGGTATCCATTGCTGATATGGGGAATTGTGGTTTATCTATCTGCAATAGCTCAGAATATCTAACGCCAGAAGCTATCAAAAAATTCAACATTTGTATAGTGCCGGTCAATACAGTATTATTAAGTTTCAAACTAACAATCGGCAGAGTCGCTATTGCAGACAAAGAATTAGCAACAAATGAAGCTATTGCCCATTTTCAGACACAACACAATACATTAGAATATACCTATTTAGCACTAAAAAATTACGAATTTTCATCACTTGGCAGCACCTCATCCATTGCAACTGCTGTAAATTCTAAAATCATTAAATCCATGCCATGGATGATGCCGAGTGACGATGTTCTAAACCAATTCCATAATGTATTAAGTCCGATATTTAACGGAATAAGAAATAATATCCAAGAAATAACTCGCCTTTCCGCCCTGCGCGACACCCTGCTGCCTAAATTGATGGCCGGAGAATTTTAAATAAATAAAGCTATGAAAAAAGAGGTTAAAATGCTACTTGAGAAAGCAACGGACTCTTTAATATTAAGTATTGAATTATTTAATAGACCACAAGAGCAATGTCGACATACCGGAGCTTTAATATTATTAGATCATAGCTTTGAGATGATTCTAAAAGCCGCAATAATACATCGCAACGGGAAAATCCGCGACAAAAGAAACAATAAAAATACTATTGGTTTTGATGCGTGTTTACGAATCGCTGTTTCTAATGGGAATATAAAATTCTTAACAGAGGAGCAAGCCTTGGTTGCTCAAGCAATCAATGGGTTACGAGATGCTGCGCAACACTATATTTTACAAATATCAGAACAACAATTATATGTTCATATGCAATCGGGAGTAACGTTATTCTCTGATATACTCAATAACGTGTTTGGTATAAAATTATCTGATCGATTACCTCAAAGAGTTCTCCCTATAGCGACATTAGCACCATTAGACATAGATGCGTTATTTCGATTTGAAACTAAAGAAATAAAAAAACTATTGAACCCCGGATCAAGGCGAGGACCAGAAGCCTATTCAAAAATTCGGCCTTTATGTATTTTGGACGCTGTCATTTCTGGCGAAAAAAACACGCAACCATCCGATGCAGAAATTAGAAATATCGCCAATAAATTACGAAGTGGTATCAGTTGGAATGAAATTTTTAAGGGCGTTGCAGGCATTCAACTTAGCAGAGAAGGGGACGGTCCATCTATATCATTAAAAATAACAAAAAAGGCCGATGTAGAAGTCACATTAGTCAAAAATAGTCCTAATGCAGCAGTCGTTGCGGTTAAAAGAGTCAACGAATTAGATTTTTATTCTTTAGGTCTTAAAGCAATGACAACTAATATACAACAACATTTTGCGTATATTACTACAACGAAATTGCTAAAGGTTATAAATCATTTACACCTCCAAGATAATCCAGAATTTTATAAAGAAATAAAACTAAATAGTCAAACACATAAAAGATACTCTCAAAATGCGCAAACTTTTTTACTTGAGCAAATTCCACTACTCGATGTAGAACACAATTGGAGAAATTTATAATTATGCCCTTCACCGAAGCCAATTTCGAAAACGCCATCCTCGAAATCTTCCGAGACCTGCTCGGTTACGAAACCCTCTACGGACCCGATGTCGTGAGGGACTTCGCCGAGCCCCTCTGTCTGGAGATTCTCGACGAGGCCCTCGTCCGCATAAACCCCTCGCTCCCGCGCGCCGCCATCGACGAGGCCATAGCACGCATCCGAAACATCGAAAGCGGTTCGCTCGCCCGCAAAAACGCCCGGTTCACCGACATGCTCCAGAACGGCGTGGCGGTCAACTACTTCGACGGCAGCGAACAGCGTGCCGGGCTGGTGCGGCTGGTGGATTACGACCTCCCGATGCGCAACCGGTTCACGGTCGCGAACCAGTGGACGGTCGAGGAGCGTTCGGTGCGAAGGGCCGACATCGTGGTGTTTGTCAACGGGTTGCCGCTGGTGGTCGTCGAGCTGAAATCCCCCTCGCGCGAGGCAACCGACGTCTCGGAGGCCTACGCCCAGCTGCGCAACTACATGCAGGAGATTCCCTCGCTGTTCGTCTACAACGCCTTCTGCGTGATGAGCGACCTGGCTACGACCAAGGCCGGGACCATCACCGCCGGCGAGGACCGATTCATGGAGTGGAAGACCGTGGACGGCAGGCTGGAGGACGCGCACTACGCCAATTTCGACGTCCTCTTCCGCGGGATGTTCGAGAAGAGCCGCTTCATCGAGCTGCTCGGCGGCTTCATCTGCTGCGCGGAGAAGGACGGGCAAGACATCAAGATATTGAGCGCCTACCATCAGTTCTACGCCGTGCGCAAGGCCGTCGATTCGACGCTCCGCGCAGCGGAGGGGGACGGTCGCGGCGGGGTATTCTGGCACACGCAGGGAAGCGGCAAGTCGCTGTCGATGGTCTTCTTCGCCAAGCGGTTGCAGCGGGCGATGGCCTCGCCGACGATTGTCGTGCTGACCGACCGCAACGACCTCGACGGGCAGCTGTACGGTCAGTTTGCGCAGTGCAGCGATTTTTTGCGGCAGGTGCCCGTGCAGGCCTCGAGCCGCGCCCATCTGCGCGAGCTGCTGGCCGGGCGCGAGGCAAACGGAATCTTCTTCTCGACGATGCAGAAGTTCGAGGAGGGAGACGGACCCCTCTCTGAACGCCGCAACATCGTGGTGATGGTCGACGAGGCGCACCGCAGCCAGTACGGGCTGGAGGAGCACATCGACCCGCGCACGGGGCGCGTGCGCACAGGGGCGGCGCGACTGGTGCGCAACGCCCTGCCGAATGCCACCTACATCGGCTTCACAGGGACCCCGATTGCGCAGAAAGACCGCTCGACGCGCGAGGTTTTCGGCGACTACATCGACGTCTACGACATGACGCAGGCCGTCGAGGACGGCGCCACGCGTCCGGTCTTCTACGAGAGCCGCGTCGTCAACCTCCATCTCGACGAGGAGACGCTGCGCCGCATTGATGCCGAGTACGACGCGATGGCCGAGGAGGCCGAGGAGTACGCCATCGAAAAGAGCAAGCGCGAGTTGGGGCGCATTGACTCGATTCTGGGGGCCGATGCGACGGTGGCGTCGCTGTGCGAGGACATCGTGAAGCACTACGAGGAGTTCCGCCAGTGGGAGCAGACCGGCAAGGCGATGATTGTAGCCTACTCGCGGCCGATTGCGATGAAGATTTACCATCGGATTCTGGAGATGCGCCCCGAGTGGAGCGAGAAGCTGGCCGTGGTGATGACTTCGAGCAACAAGGACCCCGAGGAGTGGCGGGCCGTGATCGGCAACGACGCCCACAAGAAGGAGCTGGAGCGGCGGTTCAAGGACAATGCCGGGCCGCTGAAGATTGTCATCGTGGTGGACATGTGGCTGACGGGGTTCGACGTCCCCTCGCTGGCGACGATGTATGTCTACAAGCCGATGGCAGGACACAACCTCATGCAGGCCATTGCGCGCGTGAACCGCATCTTCGGCGACAAGCAGGGCGGATTGGTGGTCGATTACGTCGGCATCGCCTCGGCCCTGAAGCAGGCGATGAACGACTACACGCTGCGCGACCGCCGCAACTACGGCGACCCCGACATCGCCAAGACGGCCTATCCGGAGTTTCGGAAGAAGCTGGAGGTGTGCCGCGACCTGCTGCACGGTTACGACTACGCGGGGTTCCGGGGCGATTCGGACCTCGAACGTGCCCGGGCCATCAGCGGCGGCGCCGACTTTCTGCAGGCTCCGGAGCGGGCGAAGGTCAAGGAGGATTACATCCGCGAGGCGCTGCTGCTGCGGCAGGCGCTGTCGCTATGTCAGAGTATGCCCGACCGCGAAGAGCGGCTCGAAGCGGCCTATTTCGAGGCCGTGCGCACCTTGTTGACGCGCGTCGAGGGCAAGGGCAAAATCTCGTTCCGCGAAATCAACGAGCGCATCAACGAGCTGCTCCGGCAGAGCATTCAGAGCGAAGGGGTCATCAACCTCTTTTCGGACGTGCAGGAGGAGTTTTCGCTCTTCGACCCGAAGTTCCTCGAGGAGATCGGCCGCATGAAGGAGAAGAATCTGGCCGTGGAGCTGTTGCGCAAGTTGATTGCCGAGCAGGTGCAGCTCTACCGTCGGACCAACACGGTGCGGGCCGCGAAGTTCTCGGAGATCCTCGCCCAGGCGATGAGCAACTACCTGAAGGGGATGCTGACCAACGAGGAGGTAATCGAGGAGCTGTTGAAGACAGCCCGCGAGATTATCGACGGCGAGAAGGCGGGCCAGGCGCTGCACCTCACGACCGAAGAGCTGGCCTTCTACGATGCGCTGACCAAGCCCGAGGCCGTGCGGGACTTCTACACGAACGACCAGCTACTGGCCATCACACACGAGCTGACCGATGCGCTGCGCAAAAACAAGACAATCGACTGGAATCTGAAGGAGAGCGCCCGGGCCGGCATGCGTCGGCTGGTCAAACGACTGCTCAAGAAGTACAAATATCCGCCCGAGGGACAGGAGGACGCACTGAACACCATCATGGAGCAGTGCGAAATGTGGTCGGAAAACAGTTGAGCCAAACGGCAAACCGGCCCTCTGCCGTACAAATGCCGTACAAATTCAAACGGAAACCGCGTCGTAGACATCTACAACGCGGTTTCTGCGAGGTCTGAAGCGGATTCGAACCGCTGTACAAGGTTTTGCAGACCTTTGCCTAGCCACTCGGCCATCAGACCATTATTCCCCGCATATGCCCCCTTCCTCGGCCAATCTCGAAATCCGGCCCGGAAAACGCTAATGCCCAATTCCGGACGCATCGGGAGTGCAAATATACAAACATTTCTAATTTCTGCAAAACTTCCGCCCAACTTTGCGTTATTTCCCGGAGAAATTCTCATTATTTCCCAAAATTCGTTACTTTTACCCATCGAAAAAAACGTCATTCCATTCGCGTCCATGACCATCGAGGATATTGCCCTTCAAATGACTCCGGGCATCGGTCCGAAAGGCGCCGTGCATCTGCTGGAGCAGTTCGGCGATGCGCGGAGCGTCTTCGCGGCCACCGCCGGCGAACTGACCGGCAAAGCGGAACTGCGGCCCGATCTGGTGCAGCAGATCGTCCGCCGGAAGGGCTTTTCCGCGGCTGAAAAGGAGCTCGCCTACTGCCGCCGCAACGGCATTGCGGCCATCGCCTCGACCGACCTGGAATATCCGCCGCTGCTGCGCGAAATCCCCGACTATCCCCACGTGATCTACGTCCGGGGCAACGTCGAGGCCCTCTCGGCACGGTGCGTTTCGGTCGTGGGGACCCGCGAGGCGACGCCCTACGGGCAAACGGCCTGCAACCGGATTGTCGAAGGGCTGGCGGAACGGGTTCCGGGGCTTTGCATCGTGAGCGGACTCGCTTTCGGCATCGACATTGCGGCGCACCGGGCGGCCCTCGCGGCAGGCGTGCCGACCGTCGCGGTGCTGGCCAATCCGCTGCCCGGCGTAACGCCCGCACAGCATACGGAGGTGGCGCGCGACATCCTCGCCCACGGAGGAGCGCTGGTCACGGAACTCCATTCGCAGTCGAAGCAAAACGGCAACTTCTACCTCGCCCGCAACCGTATCATCGCGGGGCTGAGTGCCGGATGTATCGTCGTCGAATCGCCGGACTCGGGCGGTTCGCTCTTCACGGCCCACTGCGCCGACGCTTACGACCGCACGGTGATGGCCGTGCCGGGACGCATCACCGACCGGGCGTCGTCCGGCACGAACCACCTGATCCGCAACCGCAAGGCGCAGTTGGTGCTGACGGCCGACGACGTGGTGCGCGAACTGATGTGGGACCTCGGCGAAAACCCCTCCCGGCTGCGTCCGAAGCCCGCAACCCCGGAACTCACGCCCGACGAAGCCGGACTGCTGGGGTGTTTCCGCACTGACGATCCGCTTTCGGTCGAGGCCCTCGGAGAACTCAGCGGGCTGAACCCCGGCGAACTGGCGACGCTGCTCGTGGGACTGGAGCTGGCCGGCGCCGTGCGGCAGCTGCCCGGAAACCGATACATGAAGCTATGAAACTGATCGATACCCATTCACACCTTTACGACGAAGCGTTCGACCCCGACCGCGAAGAGGCTCTGGCACGCGCCGCGGCCGAAGGCGTCGAAACGCTGCTGCTGCCGGCCATCGACTCCGAAAGCCACGAAAGGCTCTTCGCACTCTGCCGCCGCCATCCGGAACGCTGCGTCCCGATGATGGGGCTGCACCCCACGTCGGTCAACGACAACCCCCGCTGGCGCGAGGAGCTGGCGTCGGTCGAACAATACCTGCAAACCCCGCCCGAAGGCATTCCGGCCTTCTGCGCCGTGGGCGAAATCGGGCTGGATTTCTATTGGAGCCGCGATTTCCGCGAGGAGCAGACCGAAGCCTTCCGACGCCAGATCGAACTGGCCCTGCAATACGGACTGCCGATCGCCGTGCATACGCGCGATGCGTGGCCCGAGACCGTCGCCCTCGTGCGCGAATTCCGCGGCCGGGGGCTTCGGGGCGTCTTCCACGCCTATTCGGACGGCATCGAAACCTGCCGGGAACTCCGGGAGCTGGGCGATTTCGTCTTCGGAATCGGGGGCGTGGTGACCTTCAAAAAAAGCCGGCTGGCCGAGGTCGTGCGCGACATGGAGCTGCGGGAGATCGTCCTCGAGACCGACTGCCCCTACCTGACGCCCGCACCCCACCGGGGCGAGCGCAACGAATCGGCCTACGTGCGCTACGTATGCGAAAAAGTCGCCGAAATCAAGGGGCTGACGCCCGCGGAAGTGGCCGCCGCGACGGCCGAAAATGCAAAACGAATCTTCAAAGGAATCTGACCCTATATGCGTTCATCCATTCTGATCATCTACACGGGCGGAACCATCGGCATGAAAACCGACGCCGTCACCGGGGCGCTGGTGCCCTTCGATTTCAGCGCCATTTACGACGAATTTCCCTCGCTGAAACGCCTCAACGTAGACATCGACGTGCACACCGTGTCGCCCGTGATCGACTCGTCGAACGTCGAACCGGCCCACTGGATCGCCCTGGCCGAACTCATCCGCGACAACTACGCCCGTTACGACGGTTTCGTGGTGCTGCACGGCACCGACACCATGTCCTACACGGCCTCGGCGCTGAGTTTCATGCTCGAAAACCTCAGCAAACCGGTGGTTTTCACCGGGAGCCAGATCCCGATCGGCGTGCTGCGCACCGACGGGCGCGAGAACCTCATCACGGCCATCGAAATCGCCGGAGCACATCTCGACGGCCGGCCCGTGGTTCCCGAAGTGTCGCTCTATTTCCAGAACCGGCTCTTCCGCGCCAACCGCACTACCAAGCGCAGCGCCGAGGCCCTGAGCGCCTTCCGGTCGTACAACTACCCGCCGCTGGCCGAAGTCGGGGTCAACATCGCCTACAACCGGCCGGCGATCCTGCGCCCCGCGGAGTTTTCGCAGGAGCTGCGCATCGCCACGAAGCTCTCCGGCGGCATCGAGCTCATCAAACTCTTCCCGGGAATGGGCGGGGAGATGCTGCGGGCCATGCTCTCGGCCCCCGGACTGCGGGCCGTGGTGCTCGAAACCTACGGCGCGGGCAACGCCCCCACCTCCGAATGGTTCATCCGCATCGTGCAGGAGGCCGTCGATCGCGGGATCATCATCCTCAACATCACGCAGTGCGGCGGCGGCCGGGTTTCGATGGAGCTCTACGAAACCGGACTGAAACTCCAGAAAACCGGAGTCCTGTGCGGCTACGACATGACCACCGAAGCCGCCGTCACCAAATTGATGTACGTGCTCGGGCTGGGACTCTCCGACGACGAAACGCGCGCAATGCTCCGCAAACCCCTGCGCGGAGAATTTACGGCGTGAGACGTTGCACGAAACGATTTTTTTTTCTATATTTCGCACTGCTAATGTATCCCTTCCGCAACGAAACACCAGCGGCAGCGGAGGCAGAAAGCAAGGCAAACGATTGAACTGCAAACGATTGAGCGAATTCGGGATGAATTATCCGGGATTCGGTCGCACATGCGGAAACGGTCCGCAGGAGGCGTTCCGAATTACGAAAGGCCCCCGCAGGAGTCGTAAAAGACAAAAAAAATGAATTTTTTACAAAAAAATAAGCAACAGTAAGAACCGACCGAATCGCGGAACGGCCGCGAGGGGAAGAAACCAAAACTCAACAAAATAAAAATTCAACTATCAAATTTATTTTATCTAACACAACTATGAAAAAACTTTTTTTGATTCCGTCGGCTGCCCTGTCCGTACTGGGTACCGTTAGTGCGTTCGCACAGGATGCTGCTGTCGCAACCGAAACGGTTGTCGCCGAAACCCAGATGGCCGGCGACAGCCTGCACCACGTCATGATGCAGAAGTTCCTCGAAGGCGGCTGGGAGTGGATGCTTCCGGTGCTCCTCTGCTTGGTGATCGGTCTGGCCGTAGCCATCGAGCGTATCCTCTACCTGTCGCTCTCGACGATCAACTCGAAGAAACTCATCGCCAAAGTCGAAGAGGCTCTCCAGAACGGCGGCGTCGAGGCTGCCAAGGAGGTTTGCCGCAACACCCGCGGTCCGATCGCCTCGATCTACTATCAGGGTCTGGACCGCTACGATCAGGGGCTGGACGCCGTTGAGAAGGCTGTCGTTTCCTACGGTTCGGTTCAGACCGGCCAGATGGAATCGGGTCTGTCGTGGATCGGCCTGTTCATCGCCCTCAGCCCGATGCTCGGATTTATGGGTACCGTCGTCGGTATGATCGCGGCGTTCGACGCCATCCAGGCTGCCGGCGATATCAGCCCGACGCTCGTTGCAGGCGGTATCAAGGTCGCCCTTCTGACGACCCTCATGGGTCTTATCGCTGCGGTTATTCTTCAGCTGTTCTACAACTATATCGTTTCGAAGATCGACTCGCTCGTGAACGATATGGAGGATTCGTCCATCACGCTGATGGATATCCTGACGGCTTACAACAAGAAATAATCCACCGCGGATAAGATTAAAAAGTTAAAAGCAATTATGAAAAAGATATTGAACGTATTGCTGGGTGTTCTGATGGCAATCACCGTGGTCCTTCTGGTCTACGCGATCGCCACCGGCGGCTCGGAGGCTGCGATCAGCGTGAACCTGATGTGGGGTTATTTCCTCCTCGTGTTCGCGATCGCGGCAGCCATCTTTTGCGCCGTCTTCGGAATGATCCAGAACCCGGCAGGCATCAAGGGAACCATCCTGTCGCTGGGGTTGATCATCGTAATCGTGGGCGTGTCGTATTTCATCTCGGCAGGCCACACGGTGAACATCGTCGATCTCCAGAACAACGGGTTCTTCGGCCACACTGAAACCGTAATCACCGAAACGAGCATCCTCGTTACCTACGTCGCATTCGTCGCCGCTTTCGTGACGGCCGTAGCGACCGAGATCTGGGGCGCTTTCAAATAATTGAGGAAAGATAATGGCAGTAGATAAAAGAAAAGTACAGGAGATCAATGCCGGTTCGATGGCCGACATCGCTTTCCTGCTGCTCATTTTCTTCCTGGTCGCCACTACCATGAACACGGACACGGGTCTGGTGCGTATGCTCCCGCCGATGCCCCCTGAGGATCAGAAACAGGAGGACATCAAGGTCAAGGAACGCAACCTCTTCCTGGTGTTCATCAACGGCAGGGGCGACATCATGGCAGGAGCTTCGGGCAAGCAGGAACCGATCGATCTGCATCAGCTGACGGAGAGGACCAAGGAGTTCATCGTAAACCCGATGGACGACGAGAACCTTCCCGAAAAGGTGAACAGGGACATCGATCTCCCCGACGGCAGCAAATGGGTCTATCCCGTGAGCGAAGGCGTCGTTTCGCTGCAAACGACCCGCGATACGGGCTATCAGTCCTATATCATGGTGCAGAACGAACTCACGCGCGCTTTCAACGAGGTGCGAGACGAAGTGGCACAGCGTAAATTCGGCGCCAAATTCTCGGACCTTCCCGAGGAGCAGCGCAATGTGATATCGAAGGCAGTGCCTCTGAAAATCTCGGAGGCGGAACCGCGTAACATAAAGAAGTAAGTCATGGCAGTAATGAAAAAGAAGGGCAGCAAAGGTCTGCCCCCTATCTCGACCGCATCGCTTCCTGACGTGATCTTCATGATCCTCTTCTTCTTCATGGTCTCGACGACCATGCGCGATCAGGAACTGCTGGTGAGATACAAACTTCCGGAGGCCACCGAGGTGCAGAAGCTCGAGAAGAAATCGCTCGTCAGCTTCATCCACATCGGCCCCCCGTCGATGACGATGCAGGCAAAGTTCGGTACCGCGCCGCGCATCCAGTTGAACGACTCTTACAAATCGACCCGGGATATTCTGGACTTCGTCGCCGCAGAGCGCGATAAGCTCAGCGAAGCCGACCGTGCCTCGATGACCATCTGCCTGAAGGCCGACCAGGCCACGAAGATGGGTATCGTGACCGACGTGAAGCAGGAGCTTCGCCGGGCCAACGCCCTGAAAATATCCTATGCGGCCTCCAAGTCGCTGGGATACTGATCCGGGGAATTCATTCGAAAAAGAGCAGGCTTCGGGCCTGCTCTTTTCGTTTCAGAAGGGGAATTCCAGCTGGTCGATCTCGTGGTTGAACGTCAGCCGGTGATGGGGCGTAAGGCCGTATTCGCGGATCGCCAGCCGGTGTTCGCGCGTCGGGTAGCCCTTGTTCTTCATCCAGCCGTATTGGGGGAACTCCTCCGCCAGACGCATCATATACTCGTCGCGGTGGGTCTTGGCAAGAACCGACGCGGCGGCAATGTCGGCATATTTGCCGTCGCCCTTGACAATGCAGCGGTAAGGGATTTCGAGCCGCGTGCGGAACCGGTTGCCGTCGATGGCCAGGAATTCCGGCCCGGGATCGAGCCGCGCCGCGGCCAGCGACATCCCCTCGAACGAGGCGTTCAGAATGTTGATCTCGTCGATCCGGGCCGCTGAAACCGCCTCGACGGCCCATGCCACGGCCTCGCGCTCGATGATCGCCCGCAGCTTGTCGCGGTTGCGCTCGGTCATCTGCTTCGAATCGTTGAGCAGCGGATCGTGAAAATCCGGCGGAAGGATCACCGCCGCCGCAAACACCGGCCCGGCCAGACACCCCCGCCCGGCCTCGTCGCACCCCGCCTCCCGGAACTCGTATTGATACTGGTTTTCCAACATAGAAGCAAAGTTAGAAAATATTCCGGCTTTTTTCGCTAATTTTGCAGCGAGGAAAATTTCCGTTATGAAATTCGACATCGCCCGGCAGCCGCTCGTTCCGGCTTTTCTGACTCTCGCCGCACTCGCCTACGCCGCGATGCGGGGAGCGGCGGAATACGTCCTCGCCGCGGCGCTGCTGAACGGCGCCGCGGCGATTCATCCCGCAACCGCGGTGTCCCCCGAAGCTGCGCTGCTCCAATTCCAGGCGTCGCATCCCGTATGGGCACGCTGGATCGCGGGCCTGCTGATCCTCTTCACGGGCATGTGCGCCGGCCGGATGACCATTCGCTACAACCTCTATTCGGTCGGCACCTGCCTCGCCATCCCGCTCTACGGCGCCATCGTCTGCGGACTCGCCGTCGGGAGCGACTACCTGCCGGCATTCACCGCCGCGGCCCTGCTGGCGCTCTCGGTCAAGAATTTCGCCCGTTCATTCTGCAACGGATACGGTTTCGACGCCATCTTCCGGGCGTCGCTCTACCTCGGACTGCTGCCATTCGTCAGCACCGCCGCACTACCGCTGCTGCTGATACTGCCGCCGGCCGTCCTGCTCTTCCGGCGCACGCTGCGCGAAGCCGTCGTCGCCGTCGCGGGAGTGCTCCTCCCGGCCTTTACGATCTGCTACATCAACTGGGGCGCCGGAGGCGAATTCCTGACCCCGCTCATGGCCCTGGGCGACCCGTTCATCACCGGAAAGCCTTTCGCGCTCCTCTCGGCAGTACCTCTCCGGAACCTCGTCCTGCTGGGTGGCATTTTCGTCCTCGATCTGTTGGCGCTGCTCTTTTTCCTCTCGGACATCTACGCCGTCGGGACCAAATCCCGGACGATACTTATATATAATATAAGCGTCCTCGTCCTGACCGCCGCCGTGCTGTGCGGACCCGCCGCAACCCCGGGTGCCGCGGCCTTCGCAGCCCTGCCGTCAGCCGTGCTGTTACCCTTCATGTTCGTACGAATCCACCGGGGTATCGCCCTGCTTCTTTACCTGCTATTGCTCGCCTCTGCCGTAGCCGAAGCCGTCTTGCAATATTCTATTTAGTTTAGAACATAGCACAAAACGTCCTATTTGGGCATAAATGCCCAAATGTGCTATTTTATATAGTAGATTAAAAAGTATTAATTGTATATTTGAGAACGAACATGAGTGACGCAACGCTTTGTTCAGAAAAACTTAAATTACAATTAGTATGAAGAATTCATTGACTTCATCGGTACAACAGCCGATGATCGTGAAGTACGTAGAGACGCTTCACAACGGAATCCAATCGCAAGTCCTTTCGCGTTATGCCATCGGGTACATCCTCCGCGGCACGAAGTACATCTATGACGGCGATAAGCGCCAGACACTTTCGCGCGGCGACGTGTTTTACCTGGGCATCGGACACCACTACATCGAGAACTTCCCCGAAGGAGGCCAGCCGTTCGAGCAGGTGCTCTTTTATTACACGCCGGCCGACCTGCAACGCATCCTCATGCACCTGAACATCACCTACGGACTGAACATTTCGAACGAACATTCGTGCGAAAACTGCCGCAACAGGTCGCATGTGGCCATGCCCGCCTGGAACTCGCTGCGCAACTTTTTCATCAACACCAACAACTATCTGCGCGACGAGGACTTCCGCCACGACGAGACGGCCGAGAACATCAAGATGACCGAATTGATCTACCTGCTCGCCTCGCACGAGGATTGCTGCATCAAGAGCAAGCTGCTCAGCAACGTCGATTCCGCCAAGGAGAACTTCGAGCAGATCATTTACGACCATATCTTCAAGGACATTTCGATCGAAGAGCTCTCGAAGCTCACCAACCGTTCGCTGACATCGTTCAAGAAGGAATTCCGCCGTCATTTCCAGATGCCGCCTCACAAGTGGTACATCCGCCAGCGGCTCATGCACTCGCGTCTGCTGCTCATCTCCACGTCGAAATCCATCTCGGAAATCGGCAACGAATGCACCTTCCCCAACACCTCGCATTTCATCAAACTCTTCAAGAAGGAGTACCAGATGACGCCCGCCACGTACCGCCACCGCCATATTTCGTCGCTGACATCCGAGCCGCAGCCGGCGTTGCAGGAGGCTCCGGAGGCCGTGGAAATGCGCGAGGCGCTTTAATCAAAAACTTATGAATTCGGAGGTATCTTAAAAATTTTAATTATAAACTATAAACAAAAGGAGGTCAGGTTTTAGAAAAATGTTACAAAACATTTGGTTTTTCGTAAATTTCGATTTACCTTTGTGTAACAAACGTGGGATTCTCCCACTCTCATTAACCTAACTAACCTAACCAGAGAGGTCCGATACCGGCAGGTGTCCGACCTCTTTTCTATTTGGTGGAAGGGGATAGGTACAAAAAACGCCTCTTAGGCGGGCGGGCGCAGAACCGGACGGGCAGCGACGAAACATTGCCTGCGCACCCTAAAACCCGTCTCTTAGACGGGCGCAGATACGGACAATTAACGGCAGAGCGGTGCTTCCGCGCTCTAAAACCCGGCTTTTAGCCGGGCGGGCGCAGATACGGAACAATAATTGGCATCATCACGGGGTTTTTCAATTATTTTTCTTATTTTTGCATCAATTGGAAAATAATGATCTTAAATGCCGAAGTTTTATGACAAGGTAGACGTACTGAAAAAACCCGGATGGTTGAAGATCCGTCTCCACCGCACCCCCGAATGGTCCGAGGTGCGGCACATCGTCGAGAAGCACAATCTGCACACGATTTGCAGCAGCGGCATGTGCCCCAATCAGGCCGAGTGCTGGAGCCGGAGAACCGCGACCTTCATGATTCTGGGAGACATCTGTACCCGGGGCTGCCGCTTCTGCGCGACCAAAACCGGACATCCCCTTGCTCCCGACGCCGAAGAGCCCCGAAAGGTGGCCGAAAGCGTCGCCCTGATGAAACTGAGGTATGTCGTCGTAACCTCCGTGACGCGCGACGACCTCCCCGACGGCGGAGCCCGGCATTGGGCCGCAACCGTGGAGGCCATCCGGTCGCAGAACAGCGACGCCGTAATTGAGCTCCTTATTCCCGATTTGGACGCACGGCCCGACCTTTTGGACGTGGTCATCGCGTCGAAGCCCGGTATCATCGGGCACAACATCGAAACCGTCGAGCGACTGACCCCCGTGGTGCGCTCCAGAGCCAAGTACCGTACGAGCCTGGAGACCCTGCGGTACCTGAGCGATCAGGGCGTCGTGACGAAGAGCGGACTGATGGTCGGACTTGGCGAGAGCGATGATGAAGTTTTACAAACCCTGCACGACCTGCGCGACGCGGGCGTGCGGATCGTGACACTCGGTCAGTACCTCCGTCCCACTCTGGAGCATTACCCCGTTGCGGCGTATATCACTCCCGAAAAATTCGAATGGTACAGATTCCGGGCGCTGGAAATGGGTTTCAGCTACTGCGCGAGCGCGCCGCTGGTCCGCTCGTCGTACATGGCTGAAGAGGCCCTGCAAAGCGTAAAAAGTTTGTAGCGATGGAAGTCTCCTGCCGGGACCTCGGAACGATGGACTACAAGGAGTGCTGGGATTTGCAGCAGTCTTTGTTCGACGCGTCGGTCGCCCGGAAAAGTGCGGGTTCGAGCCCTGTTCCGGGCATCGGAAACAACCCGGACAATGCGGGCACGATCCTGCTGGTGGAGCATCCGCCGGTCTACACGCTGGGCAAAAGCGGGCACGCCGAAAACCTGCTCGTGGCCCGCGAAGCGCTCGAAGCGATGGGCGCACGGTTCTTTCACATCGACCGCGGCGGCGACATCACCTTCCACGGCCCCGGGCAGCTGGTCTGCTATCCGATCCTCGATCTGGAGCGCATCGGCATCGGGCTGAGGGAGTACATCGACACGCTGGAGGAGGCGGTGATCCGCACGGTGGCCGAATACGGCATCGCGGCGGGACGCATCGCAGGGGCCTCGGGGGTCTGGATCGACCCCGAGGGCAGGCGTCCGCGCAAGATCTGCGCAATAGGCGTGCGTTCTTCGCGTTTTATTACCATGCACGGGTTCGCGCTGAACGTCTCGACCGACCTCGAATGGTTCACGCGCATCAACCCCTGCGGGTTTACCGACCGGGGCGTCACGTCGATTGTGTCGGAAACGGGATTGCGACCGTCGATGCAGGAGGTGAAGCGCACGGTTGTCAGGAAACTGGCCGCGGCATTGCGCTGCGAAATTGCGGCGGACCTCTGAGCCGCGCAACCGGGCATCGCCTCTAAAAGCCGGCTTTTAGCCGGTCAACATTTGCAAACGCTGCCAAAGGCAGCGACAACAGCGGCAGAGAGTGCCGAAACGATATAAAGACGTAATAACGGTAATTAGAAAGTAATGTTAAAATATATAAATAATAATTCGTATGCCTATAGAAAAACGCTGGGTAGTAAAGCCGCAAGGCGACCCCGCGACGGTAGCCATGTTGGCTGCCGCTCTGCGGATCTCGCCCGTGCTGGCCAACCTGCTCGTACAAAGAGGCATAGACAATGTAGAAAAGGCGGAGAAGTTCTTTAAGCCGAGCCTCGCCGACCTGCACGATCCTTTCCTGATGAAGGACATGGACCGGGCGGTCGAGCGGGTCGAACGGGCCGTTGCGAACAATGAGAAGATCATGGTTTACGGCGACTACGACGTGGACGGCTGCACGGCCGTCGCGCTGGTTTACAAGTTCCTGCGCCAGATCGGGCACAAAAACCTGATGTTCTACATCCCCGACCGTTA
>ENA-UEPL01001286-UEPL01001286.1-human-gut-metagenome-genome-assembly--contig:-NODE-1286-length-19643-cov-10.990238_pt1 | contig 19643 bp, 10 predicted proteins | sample MGYA00242896_ERZ507908 | MGnify/ENA primary metagenome ERZ507908 (study PRJEB26167, sample SAMN06115518) | human gut metagenome | host: Homo sapiens | place: China:Chongqing | collected 2015-08-20...
GATCTTTTTCAACCCTTCTCCTTAGAAACTATTGTTTCTTCGGTGTCTCCTCTATATGGCTAACATAGTACCCCGTAGTACTACGGGGTACAGCAGGGGAGGTGTAGTACGCTTTGTACAGAAATTTAAGCAAGAATCAACCTTTCACCGAAAAGTCCGGAATGTGTTTGTCGACAAGTGATTCATTGCTAAAATTCATGCCTACCCTACGGATTTTCTACTGAACTGAAAAAGCTATGTGTGAAGGAGGAATCAGTAATTGCTGAAATTCTGGGGTTTGATGACGAACCCTACTCTCAGGCGAGAATGGAATTTGTTATAGTCGAGTAGTCCTTCGCCGTAACCGTTGTAATATTGTATAAAGAAATATTGGTTTTCGTTGGGGAATAAGCGGGCATTCAGTTCGATAACGGTGTTGAAATTGAAATTCCAGCCGCTCCGCTTGGTGAGAATAACGGTAGCCCCGAACCGACGATTGTCGCTTATGTAACTACCTGCTAATTGAAAAATACCGCAGTATTTGAGGATATCCCGGTTGTTCCCGCTGTCGATGATAGGTATCCATGTTTTGAATTGAAGCTCTACATTGCGATCGACGGCGAGCGCACCCATAAACGAGATTTTATTCCAACTGCGAGACCAAATGCTGTCTTTCCCGTTCGATTCATGTTCGATCAGGAGCGAGACTTGTCCGATAAGTCTATTTCGATGTATGACCAGATGCGATAGCCCTATGCCGGGATTGAAATTGAGGTCGTACATCGGGAGGGATTCTTGAAAGACATTCCAAAATGCTTTTTGCGTATAGGTTACGAATAGGTAGGTATCGAATGGAAGTTTGCTTTTTGTAAGTCTCTGGCTGATGCTTAGTTGGAATTTTACATCGGAATTTTTATTGGTCGGTTTGCTCCCGATGGTCGTACCCCCGATAAAGTAGTTGTCTTTGTATAGCGAAAAATAAGGTCTTTTGTCCAGCTCTTCGCGCACGCTGTCGGGATTGTATCGGGGAACATCGTTTCGGATTTGGGTAAAACCCGAAACACAGGGCAGAATTATCAGCAAGAGGATAAACAATCGTTTCATATACAAATATAACAAATGGTGGGAGAAATGAAAAATGAACTTGTTCATTTTTTTATTTCGAACCGCATCTATATCCGATACATTCCGATATAGATAATTGTGCAAATATATGCTATATCGGCTTTATTTTATAGGTAAAAAGGTCGTTCTTTTTCGCCGGTTTTTCCATTATCGTCGGATTTTATGCTTTGTTTTGCCCGAATATTGTTTTGCTCCTCCCGTAAAATCCAGTACATTTGCAAGAAATGAAAATGTTTTTTGCATGAATAAAATAGGTGCGGTACTGTGTATTTGTGTCCTTTTGCTGTCGGGTTGCGGCGGCAAGGATAACGAGTTTGTCGTGGAGGGAACTATCAATAATTTAGGAGGACGCCCTATTTATGCCGTTTATGGTCTTGAAAACGGCATTGTCGTGGATACGCTTCGTCCGCAGAATGGTTTTATCACATTCAAAAACTCGGCTTCGGCAGTTATTCCCATACAGTTTTATTATTTCGATAAAACGCCCTTGACCAAGATATATGTGCAGAACGGCGACCGGATAGAATTGTCGGGCGACGGGCAGGATCCTTTCGGGTTGAGAGTGAAAGGAAGTTCTCTAAATAAGGATTTGTTTAAGTTCAATCAAGAGAATAAAGAGTTGTTGCAGTCTTGGTCGGCAGAAAGGAACATTTCGGCATCGGGAATGAGAACCCGACGATACGAACAGTTGAGCAAGGAGCTGCAAGGCGTTGTGGCAAAGTATGTAGGCGAACATAAAGATTCGCCCGTGAGTGTTATTTTGTTAGATGATTATGTATTGGGAAGGGCGAGCGATGCGTTTTGCGATTCGTTGATCGGTTTGTTGGACGACCGTGTACTGTCGGCTCCGCCGGCCACAGCATTGGAAATGTATCGACAATTTGAAACCATACAGAAGAATGATACCGTATTACCTTATTTATCATTGACTACGGTGGCCGATACGACCGAACTGCTGAATCCCCGAGAAGCCCAAGTGACCCTGCTTTGTTTTTGGGCTGCCGAGACACCCGGAACACAGAGGTACAGCGGCTTTTTAAGGGAGATAACAGAACGATACGATTCGTTGGTGCAGGTCGTGGAAATTTCGCTGGATAGGGACAGCGCCGTGTGGAAGGAGCGAATCGAGGCCGATTCGGCCGTATGGGCCCGGCGGTGGGCGAAAGGCGGTTATCTTTATCCGGGGGTGAAAGAGCTTCATATCCAAAGCATACCTTATCTGTTGGTCGCCGATTCTTTGGGGCGGATTGTCGCCAGAGGGCTTTCGCCCGACTCTTCGAGGGTTTATATCGAACGTTTAGTAACACCATAACCTATTACTACAAAATCTATTACTATGTTGGTGAAAGTTTTTGGCGCAGCCGTGCAAGGTATCGATGCTCTTGTAGTGACTATCGAGGTGAACTGTTCGCAGGGTATCCGTTTCTTTATGGTGGGATTGCCCGATGCAGCCGTGAAAGAGAGCCACGAGCGGATTGTCTCGGCCGTGGAACATAACGGTTACAGATTTCCGAGGAAACAGGTAATCGTGAACATGTCGCCTGCTGATATACGCAAGGAAGGGGCGGCGTATGATTTGCCTTTGGCCGTGGGGATTTTGGCGAGCGACGAGAAGATAGAAACAGGTAAATTGAGCGAGTATATGTTGATGGGGGAGTTGTCTCTCGACGGCTCCATTCTTCCTATCAAGGGGGCGTTGCCCATAGCTATCAAGGCAAGGGAGGAGGGCTTCAAGGGGTTGATTATTCCCAAAGCCAATGTTCGCGAGGCTGCGGTAGTCAATCATCTCGATGTGTATGGCGTAGAGAATATCACCGAGGTGATTCGTTTCCTGAACGGGGAGATCGAGCTGGAACCGACGGTAATCGATACTCGTGCGGAATTTTTCAGGGAATATACCCATTTCGATTTGGATTTCAGCGATGTCAAAGGTCAGGAGAGTGTCAAGAGGGCTTTCGAAGTAGCGGCGGCCGGCGGACATAACATCATACTCATAGGGCCTCCGGGCGCCGGAAAATCGATGATGGCGAAGCGGTTGCCTTCTATACTACCGCCTCTCACATTGCAGGAAGCACTCGAAACGACCAAGATACATTCGGTCGCCGGACGCATGGAGAGGGGTAGTTCGCTGTTGTCGCAACGGCCGTTCCGGTCGCCGCATCATACCATATCGCCGGTAGCGTTGGTGGGCGGCGGGACTTTTCCCCAGCCGGGTGAAATTTCATTGGCACACAACGGGGTGCTTTTTCTCGACGAGTTGCCCGAGTTTTCACGTCAAGTCCTCGAAGTGATGCGTCAACCGCTCGAAGACCGCAAGATAACGATAGCACGTGCGAAATACTCGATAGAATATCCCGCCGGGGTGATGTTGGTCGCTTCGATGAATCCTTGTCCTTGCGGATATTATAACCACCCGGAGAAAGAGTGTATATGCAGCCCGGGAACGATACAACGTTATTTGGGAAAAATTTCGGGCCCTCTGCTCGACCGCATAGACATACAAGTGGAGATCGTTCCCGTCCCGTTCGAGAAAATCTCCGACACCCGTCCGGCGGAGTCGAGCGAGTCGATTCGTCGACGAGTCATTGCCGCAAGAGAAATTCAAGCCGCACGCTTTGCCGACTATCCCGGCATTCATTGCAATGCCCAAATGACTCCCCGGCTGCTGAACCAATTCGCTGTCCCCGATGAGGCGGGATTGAAACGGCTGAAAGATGCGATGAACCGTTTCCACCTGTCGGCACGGGCCTACGACCGTATTTTGAAAGTAGCACGTACCATTGCCGATTTGGAAGGTAGCGAAGGGGTACAGGTGCAACACATCAACGAAGCGGTGAATTACCGAAATCTCGACCGGGAGAATTGGGGAGATAGGTAGAAATTGTTTGTCTTGCAGACCTATATTAAAGTATAGTGAAACTCAGATATAACGATATGAAGAACATAACCGTATTTTTGGCATCCAGCGACGAGTTGAAAAACGACCGTAACAGCTTCCATTCGTTGGTGGCTTCTTTGGACGAAATTTTCGAGCCTCGGGGGTATCGCATAAGGTGCAGACGTTGGGAAGATTTTTCGGCATTTTGCACCGGAAGCCGTACTCAGGACGACTACAACCGCATAGTACGTGCCAGCGATATTTGTATCTGTATGTTTCATCGCAAAGCGGGAGAATACACCATAGAGGAGTTCAATCAAGCCTTAGACGAATATGTGAAGAGTCAGAGTCACCCCAAGACATTTGTCTATATTCGTGCCTTGATAGAAGGTGAAATGGAGGACGAGGCATTGAAACGATTCAAGGAAGATTTGTTCGATCGGGTGGGGCATTATTGGTGCAACTATGCCACCGACGATGCCATGAAGTTGCATTTTGTCATGCAGTTGGAGCGGATCATTCCATCGGTATCGGGCAACGCTTCCGTAACCGAGGGTAACCACTTTAAGATAGAGAACGGAGTCGTTTCGCTTTACGGCCACAAGATAGCCGAGCTGGACAATCTCTCTTTTGCCGCCGAAAATCCGGAATACCTTTCGTTGAAAGAGTCCATCGCCCGATTGAATACAGAGATCGCCCGACTGAGAGCGACCGGTGTCGCCGAGCTTCAACCGATGATTGACGAGAAACAGGCGGAACTATACAAGAAACGGGAAAGTCTCAACCGATTGGAGAGCCGGCTGTTCGATCTTGCTCTATCCATCAACAAGCTGATCGGGAGCGGAACGCCGGTGAGCGAGCGCAAACGGTTGGCGATAGAGATGTTCGAGCGAGGGAACAGCAAAGGGGTCGTGGAGATTTTGAATGAAAAAGATATTGCCGCCGATGCCGCTCAGGCCCGCAAGGAGATAGAGCAAGGGAAACTACTGGTCGATTCCGGTCGGTCGCTTATCGAGGCGGGACTTCAAAAGACACGATCGTTGGCCGAGGAGTATGTTTTGCGGGCAAAGGCTTTGATGACAGACTATGCAGAGCCTCGTCGCTTCGAATTGGCTTGCCATGCCTATGAGCAGGGTATCGAGCTGATCCGTGCCAACCTTTCGGAGGAAGAGTTGGCAAAAAGTTTGTTTGAGTATGGTTGTTTTTTACAGGCAAACAAACGATACGATTTGGCGGAAGCTCGTTATCGAGAAAATTTAGACATTTGCCAGCGACTTGCAGCTATTAGTCCACAGGCCTACGAGCCGGACTTGGCAACGACACAGAATAATTTAGGTCTTTTGTACAGCGATACTCAATGTTATGGGGAGAGCGAAGAGATGTATCTCTCTGCCGTGGAGATTTATCAACGGTTATCCGTAGTGGATCCACGGGTGTACGAGCCGTATTTGGCAACGACACAAAATAACTTAGGTCTTTTGTACAGAGATACTCAACGTTATGGGGAGAGCGAGGAGATGTATCTCTCTGCCGTGGAGATTTATCAACGGTTATCCGTAGTGAATCCACAGGTGTACGAGCCGGATTTGGCGAGGGCTCAAAATAATTTAGGTCTTTTGTACAGCGATACCCAACGTTATGGGGAGAGCGAAGAGATGTATCTCTCCGCCATGGAGATTTTTCGAGAGCTTACGGTGGCGAATCCACAGGCCTACGATCCGGATTTGGCGAGGACTCAAAATAACTTAGGTAATTTGTACAGAGATACCCAACGCTACAAGGAAAGTGAGGAGATGTACCTCTCTGTTTTGACGGTTTATCAGCGACTCACGATAGCGAATCCACAGGTTTACGAGCTGGATTTGGCGAGGGCTCAAAATAACTTAGGTAATTTGTACAGAGATACCCAACGCTACAAGGAAAGTGAGGAGATGTATCTCTCCGCCTTGGAGATTTATAGACGACTCGCAGCGGCGAATCCACAAGTCTGCGAGCCGGATTTGGCGGAGACTCAAAATGATTTAGGTATTTTGTACAGCGATACCCGGCGTTATGAGGAAAGCGAGGAGATGTATCTCTCTGCCTTGGAGGTTTATCAACGGCTTACGGCAGTGAATCCACAAGTGTACGAGCCGTATTTAGTACGAGCGTGCAATAACCTTTCATCCTTATTTCTCGCTCAGGGCAATTTTGAAGAAGCTGAACGGTATGCCCGTGAGGGATCAAAATATGATTTTACTCATCATACCATTTATACAAATCTTGCGGCATCCCTTCTTCTTCAAGGTCGATATGCCGAGGCGGAAGAGATATACCTGCGATACAAGGAAGAGCTAAAAGAGGACTTTCTCTCGGATTTCGAAGATTTCTATCGACGGGGAATTATTCCACCGGAACGGGAAGACGATGTGGAACGGATAAAAAAGCTGTTGTCGAAATAGGCAGAGACATACATTCGATCGGGATCGCTGCGGGTGCGGATTAGGGAGTATAACGCATCATTGGATAAACGAGCCGAGTTGCTTGTATACTATACAGAAAAACAAAATTCGGATATGGAAACAAAGAAAGAAACAAAGAAAAACACACGTCTGTTGTCATTGGATACCCTTCGGGGATTCGATATGCTTTTTATTATGGGTTTCGCCCCGTTGGTAGTCGCCTTGAATGCCTTGCACCCGACGGCGGTGGGCGATGTCATAGCGGGGCACATGCGGCACGTCCCGTGGGACGGGTTTACCCAACACGATATGATATTCCCTTTGTTCTTGTTTGTCGCAGGTATATCTTTCCCGTTTTCATTGGCCAAGCAAAGGGGGAGCGGATCGAGCGACAAACATATTTACCTGAGGGTTTTCCGCCGGGGTGTCACCCTCGTTTTGCTGGGATTCTTGTATAACGGATTCTTACAGTTGAATTTCCCCGATGTGCGTTTGGCAAGCGTTTTGGGGCGTATCGGGCTGGCGTGGATGCTCGGGGCTTTCATTTACATGAGTTTGAAAAAGTCGGTACAATATGGTTTGATTGTCTTTATCTTGGTGGGTTATTGGTTGCTGTTGGCCTTTGTGCCGGCTCCCGATGCTGCGGGGGCTTCCCCTCTTTCTATCGAAGGGAATCTGGTCGGATATATCGATCGGCATTGTTTGCCGGGGAAATTGATATACGGTAATTTCGACCCGGAGGGTTTACTGAGCACGCTTCCGGCGATAGTCACGGCATTATTGGGAATTTATGCGGGGGAAATCGTCCGTTCCACCCGCTTGGGAAGCGGAGAGAGAAAGAGTTTGCTTTTGTCGGGAATCGGGGTTGTGTTGGTCGCCATAGGGCTGGTTTGGAATACCGTATTCCCGATTAACAAAATGCTTTGGAGCAGTTCGTTTACCTGTTTCGTGGGAGGACTTTCGTTCTTGTTGTTCGCTTTGTTCTATTATATCGTCGATGTGAAAGGGTGGAAATCGTGGACTCTCTTTTTCCGAGTGATAGGACTAAATTCGATAACGATTTATCTGGCGCAGCAGGTGGTAGGATTTTCTCACATGAATAAGTTTTTGTTCGGAGGTATATCCCAATGGGTGGGAGAATGTGCCGGTGAGCCTGCCGGTGCGGTCGTCCTTCGTGCAGGATATGTCGCTTGTTGCTGGTTCTTCCTCTATTTTCTGTATCGGAAAAATATTTTCCTGAAAGTATAGTTTGTCGGTGGTGAACTCGTCCCATCTCATCTACGATGAGCGGGGGGGGGAGAAGTCTTGTCTCTGTTGCTTTTACTGCTGGTATTTCTTTAACCCCTCCGTCCCTACGTGCCACCTCTCCTATATTTTGCGTTGTAAAACAACCCGTAGTGCTACGGGACACGGCAAGGGGAGGAGCGAAATGTTTCGAATGTTACAAGGTCTGGCGGGAGGAGGGAGAGAGCTGTTTCAATAGAGAAGCATAAATCTTACTCGTCGTTTTTAAGAGCTGACTTTTTGTTTTTCGAAACACAGGGGAGAGTGGGGAATGGGGGAGTGGCAGCGATGAAGTGAGGAGTAGAAAAAAATAAAAACAGTTTCTTACATTTTTTTAATTTCACAATTCCGGTCGAAAATGTTATCTTTGTTTCTCTTAAACGGGATTATTCATACGAATATAAAAGAAATATATCGTGGCCAAGGAAATTGTCGAAACTCCGCTGATGAAACAGTATATCGAGATGAAAGCCAAGCATCCCGATGCGATATTGCTTTTCAGGGTGGGAGACTTTTATGAAACGTTTTCGGACGATGCTTTGGTGGCATCGGAAATATTGGGGATTACATTGACTCGCCGGGCAAATGGAGCCGCCCAGTATGTGGAGTTGGCCGGTTTTCCCCATCATGCTCTCGATACTTACCTTCCCAAATTGGTGCGTGCCGGAAAACGGGTAGCTATTTGCGAACAGCTGGAAGACCCGAAACTGACAAAAAAATTGGTCAAGCGCGGCATTACGGAATTGGTGACACCGGGCGTGTCGATTAACGACAATATTCTCGATCACCGAGAGAATAATTTCTTGGCGGGTGTTCATTTCGGGAAAGGTAACAAAGTGGGTGTGGCTTTTCTCGATATATCGACGGGTGAATTCTTGACCGCCGAGGGAGATTTCGACTATGTGGACAAGCTGTTGGGCAATTTCTCTCCGAAAGAGGTGCTGTTCGAACGCACGAAACGGAAATTGTTCGAGGAGCATTTCGGTTCCCGTTTTTTTACTTTCGAGTTGGACGATTGGGTTTATACCGAGGATGCCGCTTCGGATCGCTTATTGCGTCACTTCGAGACGAAAAACCTCAAAGGTTTCGGAATTCACAATATGCCCAACGCCATTATCGCCGCGGGGTCTCTGCTCCATTATTTGGATATTACACAGCATACGCAGATTTCGCACATTACATCGCTATCTCGTATCGAGGAGGAGCGATATGTGCGATTGGATAAATTCACGGTGCGGAGTCTCGAATTGCTTTCTCCGATGAACGAAGGGGGAAAGAGCCTGCTCGACGTGATAGACCGGACTGTCACCCCGATGGGGGCACGTATGCTCAAACGGTGGGTTGTCTTTCCGTTGAAAGATGTGAAGCCTATCGAGGATCGGTTGAACGGAGTGGAGTTCTTTTTCCGCCACCCCGAAGTTAGGGAGGTTATCGATCCGCAACTCGATACGATAGGCGATATGGAACGCCTCATTTCGAAAGTAGCGGTGGGGCGTATTTCGCCTCGCGAGATGGTTCAGTTGAAAGTGGCATTGTCGGCGATAGAGCCTATCAAGGCTGTTTGCGAGCAGAGCGATGAACCTGTATTGCAACGTATCGGGGAACAACTGAATTGCTGTACGATCATCAGGGACCGAATCGAGCATGAAATTAATCCCGATGCGCCCAATTTGGTGAATCGGGGAGGAATTATCCGCAAGGGGGTGAACGACGAACTCGACGAGTTGCGAGAAATTTCCTATTCGGGGAAAGACTATTTGTTGCACGTGCAGCAGCGCGAGAGCGAGAAAACGGGTATTCCCAGCTTGAAAATCGGGTATAACAACGTATTCGGGTATTACATCGAAGTGCGCAATACTCACAAGGACAAGGTTCCTTCCGATTGGATCAGAAAGCAGACGTTGGTGAGCGCAGAGCGTTATATCACCCAAGAGTTGAAAGAATACGAGGAGAAGATTTTGGGGGCGGAAGAGAAGATTCTTTCATTGGAAACCCAGTTGTTCAATGATTTGATTCTTGCATTGACGGAGTATATTCCTGCCATACAACTCGATTCCAATCTCATTGCGCGGCTCGACTGCTTGTTGTCGTTCGTGAAGTCGGCCGTGGAAAACCGGTATATTCGTCCCGAAGTAAACGATTCGCTGGTTATCGACATCAAGGAAGGACGTCACCCGGTTATCGAGAAACAGTTGCCACCGGGCGAACCCTACATCAGCAACAGTGTCGAGCTCGACAACGACAAGCAGCAAATCATGATGATAACGGGACCCAACATGGCCGGTAAATCGGCGTTGTTGCGCCAGACCGCTTTGATTGTTCTGATGGCTCAGATAGGAAGTTTCGTTCCGGCCGAGGCCGCTAAGATAGGGATTGTGGACAAGATTTTCACTCGTGTAGGGGCATCGGACAATATCTCGCTCGGCGAATCTACCTTTATGGTCGAGATGACCGAGGCAGCCGATATTCTCAACAATCTGTCGGAGCGGAGTTTGGTTCTGTTCGACGAGTTGGGACGGGGAACGAGTACTTACGACGGTATATCTATCGCGTGGGCTATTGTCGAGCATATACACGAGCACCCCAAAGCCCGAGCCAAAACGTTGTTCGCTACCCATTATCACGAGCTGAACGAAATGGAGCGTACATATAAACGCATTGTCAATTATAACGTTTCGGTAAAAGAGGTCGACAACAAGGTGATATTCTTGCGGAAATTGGTACGTGGCGGTAGCGAGCACAGTTTCGGTATCCATGTGGCGAAGCTGGCCGGTATGCCCCAGAGCATCGTCAAGCGGGCCAACCAGATTTTGAAACAGTTGGAGTCGGAAAACCGTCAGAACGGTATTGCCAAGCCTACCGCCGAAATCGCTTCGTCGAGAGGCGGCATGCAGTTGAGTTTTTTCCAACTGGACGATCCTGTGCTTTCACAGGTTCGGGACGAAATTTTACAGGTCGATATCAATAACCTTACACCGGTAGAAGCATTGAATAAACTAAACGAAATACGAAAAATAATCACCGGGAAATAGAACGGTTTGTTTATGATGAAGAGAAGCGATTTTGAAATTATGGCGCCGGTGGGTTCGTACGATTCTTTGACGGCGGCCATACAGGGAGGGGCCGATTCGGTGTACTTCGGTATCGAGGGGCTGAATATGCGAGCCCGTTCGTCGAATAATTTTACGATAGACGATTTACACGAGATTGTGCGTATTTGTAACGAGCATCGTATAAAGAGTTATCTGACGGTCAATACCGTTATCTACGATGAAGATATACCTCTGTTACATCGTATTATCGATGCGGCGAAGGAGGCCGGGCTCTCGGCTATTATCGCCAGCGATGTGGCGGCTATGACCTATGCCCGCGAGATAGGGGTAGAGGTGCATTTGTCGACCCAGCTGAATATTTCCAATACCGAGGCGTTGCGATTCTATGCCCGTTTTGCCGATGTGGTGGTGCTGGCTCGGGAGTTGAATATGGAGCAGGTAGCCCGTATTCACGAAGCCATTTTGCGGGATCGTATCGTGGGGTCGGGCGGAGAACCGGTACGTATAGAGATGTTCTGTCACGGGGCATTGTGCATGGCTGTGTCCGGCAAATGCTATTTGAGCCTTCACGAAATGAATGCTTCGGCGAATCGGGGGGCTTGTATGCAGATTTGCCGTCGTTCATACGAAGTGAAAGACAAGGAGACCGGTAACGTGTTGGAAGTGGACAACGCTTACATCATGTCGCCGAAGGACTTGAAAACGATACATTTCCTGAACAAACTGATCGATTCGGGGGTGCGGGTATTTAAAATCGAGGGTCGCGCGAGGGGCCCGGAATATGTGCGTACGGTCGTTTCGTGTTATAACGAGGCCATCGAGTCTTATTTGAACGACGACTTTACCGACGAGAAGATCGCACAGTGGGACGAACGGCTCGCTACCGTCTTTAATCGAGGGTTTTGGAACGGATATTATTTGGGTCAGCGCTTGGGCGAATGGACTCACAATTATGGCTCGGGAGCCACGAAACGAAAGATATATATAGGCAAGGGCGTGAAGTATTTTTCCAACCTCGGTGTGGCCGAATTTCTCATGGAGAGCGGTTCGTTGAGCGTGGGAGACGAGATACTCGTCACCGGCCCGACGACCGGTGCGCTTATCCGTAAGGTGGAGGAGATACGAGTCGATTTGAAATCGGTACAAAAGACGGTAAAAGGCGAGCGGTTCTCGATGCGTATCGATGAGAAGATACGACCGTCGGATAAATTATTTAAATGGGTGGATAGTTCGGAACTTAATACAAAATAAAGATGTTCATGAAACGGGCGATAGTTATACTTTGTGGAATCGTATGCACTGGACAGCTTTTGGCCGCCAAGTCGGGAATCCCGGCTTATAACGATGACAGGGCTTTGATAGATAGGGGAATCTTTCTCTTTCAAGAGAAGAACTACGCGGGTTGTGCCGATGTGATGAAAGAGGCTTGTGAAGGCGATTTGTCGCCGGAGCAGCGGGAAACGGCCGACTGGTATATCGCTCTTTCGGAAGCCCGCAATTATTCGCCGCAGGCTGTACGGCGGTTAACGGATTTTTTGCGAAATTACCCGGATTCTAAACATACTTTGCAGGCTCGGTTGGCATTGGCCGATTATTATTACGACAGTCAAGATTATGCAAAAGCCTTGAAAGCCTATCAGACGGTAAATGTGAGTCTGTTGACCGGCGACGAGGAGGACCGGTGGGGATATCGCACGGCATGTTCTTTGTTGAAGACCGGTAATCCCGATGCGGCGAAACCGCTGTTTCAGCTTCTAATCGGGAAAGAGAGATTTCGGACAGGAGCCACTTTCTACCTTTCGTATATACAGATGAACGAGGGCGATGATAGAGCCGCTTTAAGTGGATTCTCGAAAGTGGCGGACGACAGGAGTTTCGGCTATGCTGCACGGCTGCACATGTTGCAGATTTATTTCGGGCAAAAACGTTTCGCACAGGTATTGTCCGAGGGTAAAGCGTTGTTGTCCCGTCCGTCTTCCGATGCCGACTTATACACCGAGCTTCTTCGGTTGCTCGGCGAAAGCGCTTATCAAGAAGGTGACGATGAAGCGGCGACGGAATATTTGGAAAGGTATTTGCAACGATGTCGCAAACCCGAACGCTCTTCTCTTTATGTCATGGGTGTCATGGCCTATCGCCGGGGAGAAGATGGCGAGGTGATCGATTATTTGGGGCGTGTGACCGGCGTGGACGATGCTCTTTCTCAAAATGCTTATCTTTATATCGGGCAAGCCTATTTGCGAGCCGGAGATAAAAATAATGCCCGCATGGCGTTCGAGATGGCTTCACAAGGAAATTACGACCGTCAGGTTCGGGAAACGGCGCTTTACAACTATGCGCTTTGCCTGTATGATCGCACGGCTTCACCTTTCGATAACTCGGTGGGTGTGTTCGAACGTTTCTTGAACGAGTTTCCCGGTTCTCGCTATGCCGACAAGATTAACGACTATTTGGTAGAGGTTTACATGACGACTCGTAATTATCGGTCGGCACTGGCGTCTATCGATAAAATACGGAAGCCCGACGGGAAAATACTCGCCGCCAAGCAGCGCATTCTTTTCCAGTTGGGGACAGAGGCTTTCACCAATGCCCGTATCGCCGATGCCGAAAGTTTGTTTAGCCGGGCGATCGCTGTGGGAAACTATGATACCGATATACGGGGTAAGGCTGCGTTTTGGCTCGCCGAGTGCCAATATCGTCGGGAACAATACGATATCGCTGCCCGGAATTATTCGGCATATCTTTCTTCCAGCAAGGACAAGCGGAGCGAAATGTATTCGCTGGCTTGGTACGATTGGGCCTACTGTCAGTTCAAACAGCATAACTTCTCGCAAGCCCTCGACGGTTTTTCCCGGTATGTCTCTGTACAGACCGGAGGAAATCGAAGCATGCTTGCCGATGCCTATTCCCGGATAGGCGATTGCTATTATTACGCCCGTCGGTTCGCCGATGCCGAGCAGTATTATGCCCGGGCCCAAGAGACCGATGTCGCGAACGGAGATTATGCCCTTTTTCAAAAAGCTTTCATGGCGGGATTGCAGAGGAATCACGAACGCAAAATAGAGTTGTTGGACAAATTGATTGTAGATTATCCCCGTTCGGGGTATCTGGCGAACGCATGGTTCGAAAAGGGACAGGCTTATACGATATTGAATAGGAATAACGATGCTATCGTATGTTACAAACAGTTAATCGCCGATTATCCCCAGAGCGCGATTGCCCGCAAGGGAGGTTTGCAGTTGGGTATGGTCTATTTCAATAACGGGCAGACAGACGAATCGGTGGCTGCTTACCAGCAAGTGATAGAGCGTTATCCGACCAGCGAGGAGGCTCGCATAGCGGTCGCCGACCTCAAATCGGTATATGTAGAGAAAGATGCAGTCGATGCCTACGCTAACTATCTGAACAGCGTGGGACGGTCGGAACAGGCCCCTGTGAGCGAATTGGATTCTTTGTCGTATATGGCAGCCGAGCGCACTTATATGACGGGGAAAGGTATCGCTTCGTTGAAGAAGTATGTACGAAATTATCCGTCGGGCGCGTTTTTGATTCCGGCTAATTACTATATCGGGAAAGCATCGTTTGCAGCGAAAGACTACGACAAAGCTCTTCCGGCGTTCGACTATGTGGTGACGAACAGTCCCGACGGCGAGTTTGCCGAAGAAGCATTGGCCCGCAAGTGCGAGATACTTTATTTGAAAGCTCGTTATGACGAGGCTTTTGCCGGATTCAAGGAGTTGGAAAAGAAAGCGACTGTCGGAGAGAACAAACAGGCCGCCCGGTTGGGTATGCTTCGTATTGCCCGAAATAAGCGGCAATATGGCGAGGTGGTAACAGTTGCCGACAAGTTGTTGAGCGAAAGCAAACTTTCTCCCGATTTGCGGCAAGAGATTTTGTTTGCTCGTGCCGATGCCTATTTCCATACGGGAAAGGGAGAAAATGCGGCCGATGACTGGCGGGAGCTTTCGAAAGATACCCGTTCGATTTACGGGGCGCAAAGTGCCTATTTATTGGCCCAATATCAATTCGACAATAAAGCGATCGATACGGCTGAAAAGACGCTGAATACTTTTATCGACAAAGGTACTCCCCACAATTATTGGTTGGCTCGGGCATTCTTGCTCATGGCCAACATTTATGAAAAACGGGGCGAGACTTTCCAAGCCCGTCAATATTTGCAAAGTTTGCGGAATAACTATCCGGCTAGCGACGACGATATTATTTCCCGGATAGACAAGAAATTGAGCGAACTGGGACAAACAGAGTAGTTGAACGATACAATATGTATGGCTTATGAAACGGTTTTCTTTTTTAATCATATCGGTTTTCCCATTCTTCCTGTCGGCACAGGTACGTTCCGATTCGTTGCGGCGGGAAGTAACCATAGAAAAAGATTTTACACCTATCGTGCGCGATGCGTCTAAAATCAATACATTGCCCGAAGTGGAAGCACCGACGGTAACCAAACAATCTATACGGTATAGCGACTGGACGGTTCCGGCTCCCCTCGAACCTCGCGCTGTCTTGTTGGCTCCCGGCGGTTTCGGAGAAAAACCCGAAGAAAATCAATCGAGGGGATACGTGGATTTCGGGATAGGCAATTACCTGAATATGGTCGGGAATGCCGGTTATCGTATTTTGCAGAATGACAAAGACAAGTTGGGTGTGTGGTTGCAGCATCGCTCTACTTGCGGAACGGTGGATTACAATCAATCGTTAACGGAGGACTATCCCAACTCGAAGAAGATGCACCGGCTCGAAGAGCGAGTGGTCGCCGATTATCTTCACTCCTTCGGGAAGCTGGATTTGGGAATAAGCGGCGGTTATCGTTACGACTCCTTCAACTATTACGGATTGCGATACCCCGGTTTGACGGGAATATCTTCGCCTAACCAAGAGATAAACCGGTTCTTCTTGAAAAGCCATATAGCCTCGACTGCCGGAGAGTCGGACCTACTTTATAAAGTTTCATTGGCATATTACCGATACGGGTATCACCGGGGATATTTACAAAGTGAAAAAGGGGCTGCCGAGAATTTAGTGAATGCAGACTTTACATTGTCTGCGCCGATCGACAGACGCAGCTCTATTTCTTTGGACGGTTCTTTCGATTATGTGGGTTACAGCTGGTTACAGTCGGCAGCGAATTACGGTATGATTTCATTGAATCCCCGGTATGACTGGCGGAATGAACACGTGGCTTTTGCGGTCGGTGTCAAGGCCGATGTTTCTTTCAACAACGGAACTATTTTGCGATTCTCTCCCGATGTGCGATTCGATTGGACGATAGTTCCCGATGTACAGTTTTATACGGCTTTTACGGGCGGGAAGAAACTGAATACGTGGCGAAGTGTTTCGGCCTATACGCTCTACTTCAATCCGTCGGCACAGGTAGATAATACGTATGTGCCGTTGGATGCCTCATTGGGAATACGCATTAACGCATTACCCGGATTTTCCATAGGGCTTTCGGGCGGTTATGAAATTTGTAAAAAGGCGTTGTTCCTTTTACCCGAAGATTTGGACGGAAAGTTTACAGGTGTGTCGCGTTTTTGGGGTATCGATGCCAATGCTTTGAAAGCAGAGCTCGATGTATCTTATCGTTACGGTACGAAATTGGAGGCTTCGGCGAAGGTCGGGTATCACCGATGGAAGACCGCCGATGGGGGGGAGACGATTTCGTATAACCGTCCGCAGTGGGAAGGAGGAGTGAATATCCGTTATATGCCTGTTCGCCCGTTCACGCTCGAAGCCGGATATGAGTTTGCTGCGGGTCGGGAGTATTCAAATCTCGGAAAGCTCTCCGATATACATCTCGTTCACTTGAAAGCCTCGTATGCTTTCACTTCTTGGTTTTCGCTTTACGGACTTACCGACAATGTGCTGAACCGGAAATACGATATTCTTTACGGTATGCCGGCACAAGGCATCAATTTCATGTTCGGGGTCGATTTGAAATTTTGAGGGTAAGAGGTCTGTTCTCGACATTTTTAACCCTTCCATCACTATGTGTGCCACCTCCCCTATATGACTAACGCCACACCCCGCAATACTACGGGACGCGGCAGGGGAGAAGAAGGATTTAACCTCTCCCACCGTGTCGGGAGTACTCATGGGACGAGTGGGTAGTTTAAAAACAGGATTTATCTCGTCAGCTTTTTCGGAGGGAATAGTATAGGAGAAAGGCGTTGGGGAGGATATGCGACAAAAACTCTACATGGTAGGAACGATTCAAAATGTGTGCGATATACATTATTTAATAAAAAAGTAGAAAAAAGCTCTGTATTACAATCTGTTTTTCTAATTTTGCGCAAAATTTGAACGAACATTGCGCATATGGCAAAAAATTTGGTAATCGTAGAGTCTCCGGCAAAGGCTAAAACCATTGAGAAGTTTTTAGGAAAGGATTTCGAAGTCCTTTCGAGCTACGGACATATCCGTGATCTCAAAAAAAAGGATTTCAGTGTGGATATCGAGCATAACTATAAACCTATTTATGAAATCCCCGCCGACAAAAAAAAGTTGGTGGAAACGCTGAAACAGGAGGCAGACAAAGCGGATATGGTTTGGCTGGCTTCCGATGAGGACCGCGAGGGAGAGGCTATCGCATGGCACTTGTTCGAAGTGTTGAAATTGAAACCGGAGAAAACGAAACGGATTGTATTCCATGAGATTACCAAAGATGCCATACTCCATGCCATTGAGAATCCCCGGGATATAGATTTGAATCGGGTAGATGCCCAGCAGGCTCGCAGGGTACTCGACCGTATCGTGGGATTCGAACTTTCGCCTGTTCTGTGGAAAAAGGTGAAGCCCGCTTTGTCGGCCGGTCGTGTACAATCGGTCGCAGTGCGCTTGATTGTAGAACGGGAGCGAGAAATCTCGGCGTTCAAGCCCGAAGCAGCCTATCGGGTGATCGGGGAATTTTTGTTACCCGGAGGGGAATTGTTGAAGGCCGAATTGAGCCAACGATTGAAAACCGAAGACGAGGCGAAGGCTTTGCTCGAAGCCTGCAAGACCGCACGGTTCTCTATCGGGGACGTGACGGTGAAACCTGCAAAGAAATCGCCTGCGGCTCCGTTCACCACTTCCACATTGCAACAGGAAGCTGCCCGGAAATTGGGCTTCTCCGTGGCTCAAACCATGATGGTGGCTCAACGGCTTTATGAGGCGGGACATATCACCTATATGCGTACCGACTCGGTGAATTTGTCATCGCTGGCTATAAATACGACCAAAGACGAGATTGTGAAAACTTTGGGCGAGAGATATCTGCATATTCGAAATTACCATACGCATACCAAAGGAGCACAGGAAGCGCACGAGGCAATACGTCCCACGTACATCAGCCATCACGAAATCAATGCTTCCTCTCAGGAAAAACGATTGTATGAATTGATTTGGAAACGTACGATCGCTTCGCAAATGAGTGATGCCGAGTTGGAAAAGACGACTGCGACCATCGCCGTTTCGGGAAGGAAAGAACACTTCGTCGCCGTGGGTGAGGTCTTGAAATTCGACGGTTTCCTGAAAGTGTATATGGAGTCTACCGATGACGAAGGCGATACAGAAGGAAACGACAAGATGTTACCTGCATTGGCGAAAGGCGATGTGCTGGCATTGTCGTCGGTCACGGCAACGGAACGTTTCTCGCAAGCTCCCGCCCGCTATACCGAGGCCAGTCTGGTTCGTAAATTGGAAGAGCTGGGCATTGGTCGGCCTTCTACCTATGCACCAACCATTTCGACCATACAGCAACGCGAATATGTCGAGAAGGGCGATCGGAAAGGGACGGAGCGGAAATATCGTATGTTGACGCTGCACGATGGAAAAATCGAATCGGGAGAGAAAACCGAGCTCACAGGAGCCGATAAAGGCAAACTGCTTCCCACCGATATAGGAGTTGTCGTCAACGATTTCTTGATGGAGTATTTCCCCGATATTCTCAATTATAACTTTACGGCGAATGTCGAGCAGCAATTCGACGATATTGCCGAGGGAAAAACCGTGTGGAACGACGAGATAGATCATTTTTACAAACTCTTTCACCCGGTGGTAGAGAGCGCTCTCGCTTTGCGGTTGGAGCATAAAGTGGGCGAACGGGTATTGGGTACAGACCCGAAAAGCGGCCGTCCCGTATCGGTGAAGATAGGCCGTTTCGGTCCGTTGGTACAAATCGGTACGCCCGAAGATGCGGAGAAGCCGTTGTTCGCATCATTGCTCAAAGGACAATCGATGAGCACGATTACATTGGAAGAGGCTTTGAAACTATTCGATTTGCCCCGAACCTTAGGCGATTTCGAAGGCAAAACCGTTGTCGTGGGTATCGGCCGTTTCGGTCCGTATATTCGTCACGACGGCAAATATGTATCGTTGCCCAAAGAGTTCACCCCACAGGGTGTTTCGTTAGAGGATGCGATAATGTTGATTCAGCAAAAGCGTGAGCAGGAAAGTCAACGCCTTATCAAGAAGTTCGATGAAGATGATGAACTCGAACTGCTTAACGGTCGTTTCGGTCCGTATATCGTTTATAAAAAGAAGAATTATAAATTACCCAAAGGTTCCGAACCGGCATTGCTCACGTTCGCCGATTGCATGAAGATTGTCGAGGATGCCGACAAGGCTCCTGCCAAAAAGAAACCGGCCCGGAAAAAGACGACGAAATAAAAGAGATCCAATGGAATATTGCGGGGTATGCTCGAAAGTTAAATACTTTTGGGCATACTTTTTTTAGAAGCTGTTTTAAATTTATTGGGAAATAATATTATCATTGCAAGCAGGTATGTTCCGGCCATATTGAGTCCCCGTCTCGCATCTTGAATCCCTTGATTTTTGTCAATAGCCCGCTATTGACTGCATATCTCGGACTCCAATCTGCTTCAA
>ENA-UEPL01001307-UEPL01001307.1-human-gut-metagenome-genome-assembly--contig:-NODE-1307-length-19418-cov-6.417352_pt1 | contig 19418 bp, 18 predicted proteins | sample MGYA00242896_ERZ507908 | MGnify/ENA primary metagenome ERZ507908 (study PRJEB26167, sample SAMN06115518) | human gut metagenome | host: Homo sapiens | place: China:Chongqing | collected 2015-08-20...
TTTGCAGCTAATTTTTGTCAGTTTCCCATCAGGAAAATATTTTTTTCACTGAACAAAACTTTTTTAAGTGAAATATTATTCATTTGAAACAGCTGTTTCCTGTTTTTACGCGTTTTTCTCCTCTCCTTAGTCATCCCTTTATGCAAATTCAACAAATTAAAAAAGAGTACAGAATCCATTCAATAAATTGAATAGATTCCGTACTCCGAAAGGTTTATCCATCCTGCTTTTTCCGCAGAGATGCAAATGCCGCACGAATGTCGCGCTTCATCCAGTGGGGCAATTCGCTTTCTTCCATTTCCTCCTCTGTCATCCAGAAGAAGGCCTCATGCTCAGGGCTGAGCCTTACCTCGCCCCCCGTCCATGTGCAGGCGTATGTAAAAATACAAAGGTGGATGTGGTGCTTGATGGCATCAAATAAGGACAACGGCGGTCCGATGGAAACATGTAAGTCCGTTTCCTCGCGGATTTCTCTGCGCAGTCCCTCCTCTGCCTTCTCAAAGAAATGCAGTCCGCCTCCCGGCAGATCCCATTTCTGATGGCTGTTCATATAGCTGCACTCCATTTCATGCTTGGAACGGCAAAGCACCAGTGCTTTATTCTCTTTTATAATGACAGCCTTCACAGCCACCGCAAAATCCCTTTTCAAAAGGAACGCCCCCTTTGGCTCTTTCGTTCTTGCTTACTCTCTCATTTCGCATCTTCCAGAAGCTTTTTCAGTTCTTCTTCCGTAAAATCGTATTCCTTGCCGCAGAAATGACAGTGCAGGTTTGCCTTCTTGTCCTCTCTGATGATTTTTTCCAGTTCCTCTCTGCCAATGCTGATGAGTGCCTTTTCCACACGCTCTCGTGTGCAGTTGCAGTAAAATTCCGTTGGAACGGTATCCATGATTTTCAGCTCCATATCTCCCAGAATCATCTGCAAAATATCCTCCGGTGTTTTCCCCATATCCAGTAAATCCGAAACGTAAGGAAGCGTTGCCAGCTTCTTTTCCAGCTTCTCAATCATTTCATCCGTTGCATCGGGAAGCAGCTGAATGATAAAGCCGCCGGCTCTGCGGATAGAGGTATCCGTTTCCACCAGAACCCCCAGACCAACCGCGGAGGGGGTCTGCTCAGACTGTGCGAAATAATAGGTCAGGTCATCTGCGATTTCCCCTGTCACCAGCTCAATCCGTCCGGCATAAGGCTCTCTCATGCCGATATCCTTAATCACGCTCATGTAGCCATTGCCGATTGCGCCGCCGACATTCAGCTTGCCGGGATATAAATCCGGAATTTCCACATTGGGGTTGAATACATAGCCCTTCACTCTCGCATGGCTGTCGCTCGTTACCACAAGCCCCTGCAAGGGGCCCTCGCCGCGAATCTGCAGGGTTACAATATCCTTTTCGCCCTTCAGCATACTGCCCATCATCGCTGCCGCCGTCAACATTCTGCCCAGTGCCGCAGATGCAACGGGAGAGGTATGATGAATCTCTCTTGCATGCTGCACCAAATCCCTCGTTGTTGCGGCAAAAGCACGAATACTGCCGTTGCCCGCCGTCGCTCTTACAATATAATCACTCATGTTTTTTCCTCCGGTTGTTCTTTATTTCAATCGAGCCGCAAACAGCAAGCGCTCACTTTTCTCATGCGGCTTTGCAAAGCTATAGCCATCCGTAACCTCCAGCAGCTCCATCCCTGCCGCCTGCAAGGCCTGCTCGATTTCTTCTATGCTGTAGGCTCTTTCGTAGTGGTATTCCTCCACACGCTCATATAATCCGTTTTCCTGCTCAATAAAAAAGCTTACATAATATTCGTTGATTTTCTCTTCCTCGTCGTAATCGTTCTCCCAGATATACGCCGCCGCTTCCTCTGCCGCACCGAATACCTTCTGCCCCAGTACCTCTCGAAATTTATATTCCGTATTCATATCAAATAAAAAGAGGCTCTCCTTTTTCATGTGAGCGGCAATGCTTTGGAAGGCACTCTCCAACTGCCCGTCTTCAATCAAATAATTCATGCAGTCGCAAAGGCTCAGAATACAATCTGCCTGCTCGCCCAGATCCAGCTCCGTCATATCCTGACAGGCAAGCCGCACCGAAACACCCGCCTCCATCGCCTTGTGGTCTGCCTCCGTCAGCATTTCGGGGGAAAGGTCAACGCCAATCACATCGAAGCCCTCCTGCGCCAGAGGAAGCAGAATACTGCCTGTCCCGCAGCCTAAATCCAGAATCGTTTTCGGCGTGATGCCGTATTTTTTCCAAACCGCATGGATGTGGTCGAGCCATTCGTCATATTCCACTTGTTCCATAAAAAGATCATATACCGATGCAAAGGTTTCGTATGCGCTCATAAAGCCCTCCTCCATGCCCTTCTACAGAGAGATATTCGTTCACAACTTTATATTATAGCTCTATCCGTTTTTAAATGCAAGCAGGAATCCTTATAGACAGGAAATGTCTTTCTGCTGTCCATACCCCTGTCCACTGCCTGTCCACTCCCTGTCCACTCTCTGTCCTTTTAGGTGTCCACTCTGTCCGCTTTGTCCGCTTCTGTCCGCTTTCGCTCCGCCGTTTTTCTTGTCCCCATAATGCCGCCGATGCGTCCGCTTTCTCTCGATGTCAGCCCCCTCCAACCGCACCGCTCCACCTTCTCCAGAAGCCCCAGCTCCTCGGCAACCTCGTATTTCATCGCCAAATCACGCTTTTCCGCCTCGGTCAGTTCCTTCTTTTTTCGCAATCAAATCACCCTTTCTGTCCTTTTCCTTCCACTCAGTATGCACATTTTCCGCCAAAACATGTATTTTGTGCGCAGACGAATGACTCTTTAAAAAATACAATATTTTTTCGTAAATTTATTTGACAGAATACCTATCTGGTGTTAGACTATGAGACAAATACATATTTTTCTAAAGTAGAGGTGCGTTTTTCAAGAGTATCCGGGCAAATGTCATAAGGGATAGAGGAAGCCCGCAGAAAGGGGAAAACGCCGAAGAAGGGATAAGCCTTATCTTTCCCCTTCTGGTTGTGCAGCTAATATCTGTACGACTGTCATTGGAAAACCCAATGGAGCGCTACAAAGAACAATCAAACTGCGGCATTCAAGGATACCACAGTTTCCTTGGAGGTCGGCGCGTGCGTCGGCTGTTTTTGTTTATAGCAAGAAAAACTATTCCAAAGCACAGCCCATCGACCTTTTATCATCGAAAACATTAACGCAAAAGAAAGAAGGATTTTAAAATGAAGAAAATCAATCTCGCCGTAGTCGGCGCAACAGGCATGGTAGGCAGAACTTTCCTGAAGGTTCTGGAGGAAAGACAGCTGCCCATCGAAAACTTCTATGTTATGGCATCTGCCCGTTCCTCAGGCTCCACGTTGAAATTCAATGGCAAGGACTATGTTGTGGAAGAGCTGAATGAGCATTCCTTTGATAAGCCCATTGATATCGCACTGTTCTCCGCAGGCGGCGGCACAAGCGAAAAATTCGCACCCATCGCAGCCGCTCATGGCTGCATCGTCATCGACAACAGCTCCCAGTGGAGAATGGATCCCGCGGTTCCCCTGATTGTTCCCGAGGTAAACCCTGAGGATATCAGCTGGCACAAAAACATCATTGCCAACCCCAACTGCTCCACCATTCAGGCAATGGTTGCGCTGAAGCCTCTGGATGATAAATATAAAATCAAACGTGTGGTTTATTCCACCTATCAGGCAGTATCCGGCGCAGGTGTTGCAGGCTGGAAGGATTTGGAAAACGGCATGAAGGGCGAGGCTCCCAAGAAATTTCCTCACCCCATTGCAAGCAACTGCCTGCCCCACATTGATTCCTTCCTGGATAACGGCTATACAAAGGAAGAAATGAAGATGGTAAACGAAACCAGAAAGATTCTGCATAACGATGCTATGCGCGTGACGGCAACAACGGTTCGTGTACCTGTTTTCGATTCTCACAGCGAATCCATCAACGTGGAATTTGAAAAGCCCTTCGATCTGGATGAGCTGATTGAGGTTCTGAAAAATGCACCCGGTGTTGTTGTGCAGAATGACAGCGCACACAACGAATACCCTATGGCTGTTACCGCAGCAGGCAAGGACGAGGTATTCATCGGACGTATCCGCCGCGATGAAAGCGTAGAAAACGGCGTAAATCTTTGGGTAGTCGCTGACAATATTCGTAAGGGTGCGGCAACAAATGCAGTACAGATTGCGGAAGAAATCATAAAGGCAATGAACGAATAAGTCATTCATACTATATAAGAGAGTTCAATTTTCGTAAGGAGGTCATACATATGTCTATTTTCACAGGAGCAGGCGTAGCCCTCGTAACACCCATGCACGCTGACGGCAGCGTAAACTTTGATAAAATGAAGGAACTGATTGAATTTCAGATTGCAAATGATACAGACGCGCTGATCATCTGTGGCACAACAGGGGAAGCATCTACCATGTCCGATGAGGTACAGATTGAATGTATCCGCTTCGCAAAAGAGGCGGCAGCAGGTCGTGTTCCCGTTATCGCAGGTGCAGGCAGCAACGATACCGCACACTGTATCGCACTGGCACAGGGCTGCGAAAAGGCAGGCGCTGATGCCGTTCTGCTGGTAACCCCCTACTACAACAAGGCAACACAGAAGGGGCTGATTCTGCACTACACAGCAGTTGCAAACAGCATCAATATTCCCATCATTCTTTACAATGTACCCGGCAGAACCGGTTGCAACATTGCACCCAAGACAGTTGCGGAGCTGGCAAAGGTAAAGAACATCGTTGCAGTGAAGGAAGCAAGCGGCAATCTGTCTCAGGTGGCTGAAATTGCGGCTCTGGTTGGCCCCGATTTCGATATTTACAGCGGCAATGATGACCAGATTCTGCCCGTTCTGTCTCTGGGCGGCAAGGGCGTTATCTCCGTTCTGTCCAACGTAGCACCCAAGCAGACACACGACATGGTTATGCATTATCTGAATGGGGATACAAAGGCGGCTACAAAGCTGCAGCTGGATGCGATTGAATTGATTTCCGCACTGTTCTGCGAAGTAAACCCCATCCCCGTAAAGACTGCGCTGAATGAAATGGGCTATGCGGTTGGGCCTTGTGTAGCACCTCTGTGCGAGATGGAGCCCAAGAATCTGGAAACATTGAGAACCGCACTGAAGAACTACGGTCTGGTTTAAGGACTTACTTTTCTTGAGGGGATGTTTTTTGAGGGCTTTGCCCTCAAACTCCCACCAAGGGGATCATCCCCTTGGAACCCGATACTGCAACACCATATACATGGTGTTGCGAAGGGGAGTCAAGGGGTATGAGCACCGCCAAGAACAAGGCGGCGGCACAGCCGTCTTCCCGAAGGAAAGATGCTTTGAGTCCCTTGGCGGAGTGTGAGGCAGAGTCTCACGAAAAAAGGAGTGTAAAAAATGGTAAATGTAATCATTCATGGCTGCGGTGGCAAAATGGGTCACGTTGTAGCCGAATTAGTGAAAAACGAACCGGATTGTCAGGTTGTGGCAGGCATCGACCCCACCACCCCTGCGTTGGATTTCCCTGTATTCCCCAGCTGCGAAGCCTGCGATGTTGCAGGGGATGTCATCATCGACTTCTCCACAGCAAAGGCAGTTCCTGCCCTTCTGGCATTTTCCAAGGCAAAAAAAATCCCTGTTGTGCTCTGCACCACAGCATTATCCGAGGAAACCACCGCGCTGATGCAGGAAACAAGCAAGGAGGTTGCGATTCTGAAATCCGCGAATATGTCTGTTGGCGTAAATCTGTTGCTGGATTTGGTGCAGCGTGCGGCAGTCATTCTGGCAGAAAGCGGCTTCGATATCGAAATCGTGGAAAAACATCACAATCAGAAGATTGATGCCCCCAGCGGCACCGCAATGGCTCTGGCAGATGCCATCAATCAGGCAATGGAGGAACGGTATCATTATGTATATGATCGTTCTCAGGTGCGTGAAAAAAGAGAAAAAACCGAAATCGGGATTCATGCAGTGCGCGGCGGCAATATCGTCGGCGAGCATGATGTCATTTTTGCCGGCAGAGATGAAGTCATTGAGCTGACCCATCGCGCAACCTCTCGCGAGGTTTTCGCCGTTGGTGCAGTGAAGGCGGCAAAATTCCTAGCAGGCAAGCCTGCCGGTCTATACACCATGAAGGAAGTTCTGCAATAAGCACAAAAAATCCTCTGAGATTCCATCTCAGAGGATTTTCTTTTTTATTCTTTTTCCTTTTCCGCTACAAGCTGATAGATATTTTCTGCTTCCCCTGCAATGCCTGCCGGAAGAATCGTCCCCGTCAGGATGATATCCATAAAATCGGGGCGTTTTCCAATAATCTCATGCAAATCAGATTCCTGTAGGTATCCTTTTTCCACACATTCCAGAATTCCATCCAGCAGAAGCATTTCACATTCACCCGTATCCACAATTTTCTTTGCGAAATTAAACGCATTGCGGATTTCGTTGAATATTTCCTTGTGCAGTGCTTCATCATTTTCAGCCCCCTGCACATCTTCTGCCGCACGATCCTTCTCGAAGCGGAAAATACGGAAATCAGGCTCCAGCTTCTTCAGCAGTGCAATTTCCTTGCTGTTATGATAATCCAAGAATTGAATCATAACAACACGCTGTTCCTCGCCGATGGCGCGCATACCACGCCCAACGGCTACGGCTGTTTTCCCCTTCCCCATACCATAATAAATTGAAATCTGACCTTGTCTCACGTTATCTTCACTCCTGTTTTTCTTGCTTCAGACCATCTCGTCCGCGCCTTTTTCTTCCGCTTCGTGCTCCGCCTTATGCGGCAGCTCGATTTTTGCAACAGAAACCTCATAAGCGACTCTTTCCTCTACCTCCTCACCAATGCGTTTCTGATAGATTCTGCTTTGCATTCTGCCCCAGATATGGATATTGGCACCCACCTCCAGATTTGCGATATATCTGGCATTTCTGCCCCATGCAATGCAGGGAATATAATCCGATTTATTATAGGCGCGGTTGACCGCTACCAGAATATCGGATATTTCTCTTCCAAAAGGCGTTTTACGGTAAATCGGAGGCTTACAGATAAAACCATTCAGATAAACCTGATTGATATTCTTTCCTTCTTCCTCCTCCGGCAGGGAAATCTCCCTCGCGAAGATGGTCAGCACCAGACGATTTTTTTTACTGTTGTAGTTATTGTAGCTCCTTAACTGCCCAACAATATCCACTTTTGTTCCTACCTGCAATAAATTCATATCTATCAGCCGTTCGGAAACGGTGACAGGCAGGATATCCTCCTTATCACTGAGGCGTTCAGAAGAAATCTGAAATGTATAGAAACCTTCGCCATATACCTCATGACTAAAGACACAGCCTTTTACGATCTTACCGGCAATCAGAACAGTATTGTTTTCCGGCAATCCTTCCATTTGCATCTCTTTCTCCCCTTTGCTTTGCCAAAGATTTTCCCTTAGCAATGATCCTTTCAATAAATCAGTTTATGCGGATAGACAGCCGTTCAGACCTGCCAAAAAATCCGCATCCCGTTTTCACTGCTGTGTCTGATTTTTTCCGTTGCGGAAGATAAAGCCGATCTTCACGCAGTCGATGGCGACTACCATGGTGTAGTCCTTCGTTTTGTAAATCATAGGTGTACCGCTTTTTTTTACTACAACGGCATCTATCTTTTTCCCCTCATCTGTCCAATAGCAAAGGAAGGTAAAATCCTCATCCTCTCTGACTGCCCATTCAAAATCGAGCAGCGGATGAATGAAGAAATCCCCCTCGCAGCCGAAATAATCGTTGATACGCTTTCTCGTCTGCACAAAGTCTGCTACCGGTCCTTTTTCTTTTGCCATAGCTTCCTCCAAAAATCACATAGTACTTCATTATTCTTATGGTACTTAGTTTTTCACAAAATGTCAATAAGAACCTATATACGCTTATGCTTATGCTCAGTCGAAATCAGGATTTCGGCTTGTTTCGACTTTTGCATCAAGCAGCGGCTTCAGATATTTTCCCGTATAGGAGGCAGACACCCGACAGATTTCTTCGGGGGTGCCGACTGCAACGATTGTGCCGCCGCCATCGCCGCCCTCAGGGCCAAGGTCGATGATATAATCCGCCGTTTTAATCACATCCAGATTATGCTCAATGACGATAACCGTATTACCGCCCTCAGTCAGCCTTTGCAGAATCTGCACCAGCTTATGCACATCCGCCGTATGCAGACCCGTTGTGGGCTCATCCAGAATATAGACCGTTTTGCCTGTGCTTTTGCGGCTCAGCTCCGTTGCCAGCTTCACGCGCTGCGCTTCACCGCCAGAAAGCGTTGTGGAGGACTGCCCCAGCTGCACATAGGAAAGACCGACATCATATAAGGTTTGCAGTTTATTTTTGATACGGGGAATATTTTCAAAGAACTGCAATGCTTCCTCGACCGTCATATCCAGTACATCGGAAATGGTTTTTCCTTTATATTTTACCTCTAGGGTTTCGCGGTTATAGCGTTTGCCATGGCAGACCTCACAGGGCACATAAATATCAGGCAGAAAGTGCATTTCAATCTTGACGATACCATCCCCGCTGCACGCTTCACATCTGCCGCCCTTTACATTAAAGCTGAATCTGCCCTTCTGATACCCTCTGACCTTCGCCTCTGTTGTCTGCGCGAACACATCCCGAATCATATCAAACAGACCGGTATAGGTTGCAGGGTTGCTTCTGGGGGTGCGCCCGATGGGGGACTGGTCAATATTGATGACCTTATCCAGCTTCTCCAGCCCAAGCATTTCCTCATGCCTGCCGGCTCTGGTTTTGGCTCTGTTCAGCTCCTTCGCCAGACGTTTATACAGAATTTCATTGATGAGGGAGCTTTTGCCGCTGCCGCTGACACCCGTCACGCAGGTAAACACACCAAGCGGAATTTCCACATCGATGTTTTTCAGATTATTTTCTGCCGCACCCTTGATGACTAATTTATGGTCTTGTACGAAGGGTCTGCGTTCCCTTGGCACTTCGATTTTTTTGCGTCCGCTGAGATATGCACCCGTCACGGAGCGCTCCACCGCCATAATTTCCTCTACACTGCCTGCCGCAACGATTTCACCGCCGCCGCGCCCTGCACCGGGGCCGATATCCACAACAAAATCCGCCGCGCGCATGGTATCCTCGTCATGCTCCACCACAATCAGAGAGTTGCCGATATCACGCAGGTGCTTTAATGTTGCAAGCAGCTTATCATTATCCCGCTGATGCAAACCGATACTCGGTTCATCCAGAATATAAACTACGCCGACCAGACCGGAACCAATCTGCGTTGCCAGACGGATACGCTGCGATTCCCCACCGGAAAGCGTGCCTGCCGTTCTGGAAAGCGTCAGATATTCCAGACCGACATCAATCAAAAAGCCGACTCTGGCGTGGATTTCCTTCAGAATACGTTCCGCAATCATATTTTCCCGTTCCGTCAGCGTCAGGCTTTGGAAGAATTCCTGCATTTTGCCAATAGAAAGCTCCGTCACCTCGGAAATATTCTTCCCGTTGACAGTAATGGCAAGCACCTCCGGACGCAGGCGTTTCCCATGGCAATCGGGACACTCGATATTCGTCATATATTCCTCAAATTCCGCGCGCATGGCTTCGGAGGTTTCGTTATATCTGCGCCGGAGAGTATTGATGACCCCTTCAAAGGCATAATCATAGGTGCCTGTGCCACGCACATTGCTGTAGGTAATGCGCAGCTTTTCCTTCGCGCCATAGAAAATAATATCCTTGATTTTTCGAGGCAAATCCTTAAATGGCGTTTCCAGAGAAAAGCCGTATTTCGCCGCCAGTGCATCAAAGAGAACCTTACTCATGCTCCCCTTCGCATTGACGGAATTATAGCCGGGGGCGGTAATTGCGCCCTGCATGATGCTGAGCTCCTCATTCGGCACAATCAGCTGTTCATCAAACTTCATCTGCATCCCCAGACCCGTACAGGTCGGGCAAGCCCCGCTTGGATTATTGAAGGAGAACATGCGCGGTTCAATTTCCATCAAATCCACGCCGCAGTCGGGGCAGGAAAAGCTCTGGCTGAACAGCAGCTCATCCTCTCCCTGATTTACATCCACAATCAGGAGACCGCCGCTGAGTGCCGATGCCGTTTCGATGGATTCGGTCAGACGCATCTGCATGCCTTCCTTTACCATCAGACGGTCTACCACGATTTCTATGTTATGCTTTTTATTTTTTTCCAATTCGATTTTTTCGGAAAGGTCATACAAAATTCCATCCACGCGCACACGCACATAGCCGCTCTTTTTTGCATCCTCCAGCAGCTTGACATGCTCGCCCTTTCTGCCGCGCACCACGGGTGCCAGCAGCTGCAGCTTCGTCCGCTCCGGCAGCTCCATAATGCGGTCTACAATCTGGTCGATGGTTTGTTTTTTGATTTCCTTGCCGCATTTCGGGCAATGGGGAATCCCGATTCTTGCGTAGAGCAGACGCAGATAATCATAAATCTCCGTTACCGTACCGACGGTGGAACGGGGGTTATGGCTCGTTGTTTTCTGGTCGATGGAGATGGCAGGAGAAAGCCCCTCGATGAGGTCTACATCCGGCTTTTCCATCTGCCCCAAAAACTGCCTTGCATAGGAGGAGAGCGACTCCACATAGCGTCTTTGTCCCTCTGCATATATCGTATCGAAAGCAAGAGAGCTTTTGCCGCTGCCGCTCACCCCCGTAAAGACAACCAGCTGATCTCTGGGGATGGTGAGGTCAACATTTTTCAGATTATGCGCTCTCGCACCCTTTATTACAATCTTATCCTTCATAGCGTCTCCTTTTCTTGGGATATCCCTTTTCAGAGGATTGCCCAAGTTCTTACAATAATTTCTTGATTTCCAAAATTTTATCTCTCAGCTCTGCCGCACGTTCAAACTGCAATTCCAGCGCGGCGTGCTTCATTTCCTTATCCAGCTTTGCAATCAGCTGCTTCAATTCCTTTTCGCTCATGGATTCGGGGTCCTTTTCCAGACCGAATTTCTGCTTCTCCGTTGCGGCCTTCGTAATCTGGATGACATCATGCACCTTTTTCTGAATGGTCTGCGGAATGATGCCATGCTCCTCATTATACGCCTGCTGAAGGCAGCGGCGGCGGTTGGTTTCCGTAATCGCCCTATCCATGCTTTCTGTCATGACATCGGCATACATAATGACGCGCCCCTTGGCATTTCTTGCCGCACGCCCAATGGTCTGAATCAGCGAGGTTTCGGAACGCAGGAAGCCCTCCTTATCTGCATCCAGAATGGCAACCAGACTGACCTCGGGGATATCCAGACCCTCACGCAAAAGGTTGATGCCGACCAGCACATCAAAGACATCCATACGCAAATCACGAATGATTTCCAGACGCTCCAGTGTATCAATATCCGAATGGAGATAGCGCACACGCACCCCTGCCTCACGCAGGTAATCCGTCAGGCGTTCTGCCATTTTTTTCGTCAGGGTTGTCACAAGAACCTTATCGCCTGTCTCTGTGGTTCTTCTGACCTCGGCAAGCAAATCATCAATCTGCCCATGAATGGGACGAACGGAAATTTCGGGGTCCAACAAGCCTGTCGGACGAATAATCTGCTCCGCTGTCTGCTGAGAATGCTCCTTTTCATAAACAGAGGGGGTTGCGGAAACGAATAGCATTTGATTGATTTTGCTTTCAAATTCCGCAAATTTGAGCGGACGGTTATCCAATGCGGAGGGCAGGCGGAAGCCAAAGTCCACCAAAGTTGTTTTTCGGGAACGGTCTCCCTCATACATGGCTCGAATCTGCGGAATAGAAACATGGGATTCATCCGCAATGATAAGAAAATCCTCCGGAAAGAAATCAATCAGCGTAAAGGGCGTGCTGCCTGCTTCGCGCAGGGAAAGATGACGGGAATAGTTTTCGATGCCCGTACAGAAGCCCATTTCTCTGAGCATTTCCAAATCATAATTCGTGCGCTGCTCCAATCGCTGCGCTTCCAGAAGCTTGTCCTCTCGTTTGAGCTCTGCCAAGCGTTCCTCCAACTCCTTTTCAATCCGCTGAATGGCCAGCTGCATTTTTTCGGGCGCGGTGACATAATGAGAGGCAGGGAAAATCGAGATATGGTTTCTTGTCCCGATGATTTCGCCTGTCAGCACATCTATTTCTGTAATGCGGTCGATTTCATCCCCGAAAAATTCCACACGAATGGCATGCTCCGAGGAGCCGATCGGGAAAATTTCGACCACATCCCCACGGACACGAAACGTACCTCGTTCAAAATTCAGATCATTGCGGTCATACTGCATTTCCACCAGAGCGCGCAGGACTTCATCCCTGTCCTTCTCCATGCCAGGGCGCAGGGAAAGCATCATGCCGTAGTATTCCTCAGGGTCACCCAAGCCATAAATACAAGAAACGCTGGCAACAACAATAACATCCTCTCGCTCCACCAGCGCCGCCGTGGCGGAATGGCGCAGCTTATCAATTTCATCATTGACAGAGGAATCCTTTTCGATATAGGTATCCGTACTGGGTACATACGCCTCGGGCTGATAATAGTCATAATAGCTGACGAAATACTCTACCGCATTTTCGGGGAAGAACTCCTTCAGCTCGTTATAAAGCTGTGCCGCAAGGGTTTTATTGTGCGCAATGACCAAGGTCGGCTTCTGGATTTTCTCAATGATATTTGCCATGGTAAAGGTTTTGCGCGAACCTGTAACCCCCAGCAGGGTCTGGAATTTCAAGCCCTTCTGAAAGCCCTCCGCAATTTTTTCAATCGCCTGCGGCTGATCACCGGTCGGTTTATATTTCGATACCACCTTAAATTTGTTCTCCATTTTTCCTCCTCCCGATGAGCATGAAAATAGCATCATACCACACAAAAAATTCAAATTCTTCAGCTGTGACATATTCCGAATTTGCCTAACTTTTCGGCAACTTCGAATTTCGGTCACAGACTTTCTTTTTTACAATAAAATAATACAAGACAGCATCCTATCGCACGAAAAAAACAGCCGTATAGCACCTCTATCTTCTACATGAAAATTATAGCACAAATTAAAGGTGCTGTGTAGCGAACACAGAAAATTTCCAAACATTTGTTCTATTTTAAATCCTCCGGATTTGCACAAACAGTATCAAATGTTCTATCCTCTGCCATTGTCAGTTCTATCTGATGCAGATAATCCACATCCGCCAGCATAAAGAGGTATAAGGGATGTCGATACATTACATTTTCCCTCTCCTTTCTTATCAATGATACTCTCCTGCGAAATCATAATCCTTCCAACGTAAATACACAGCTCTTGAAATATCCGAAGTCCATCCTGCTATAAAAAAATACAAAAAAAGCACTATTACATTTATGCCTTTTAGACACAAAAATAATAACGCTTTCCTATCCTTAAACCATTTATCTCGGTCAAACGCCTCGATACCTAATCATCTTTCTCCTTTAGAGTATCACAGGAAATTTGCTCTGTCAACGCTTATTGATTCTTGCCTAATCCATTATAAATGACACCCTATTTGTTGCCTCCACACATCATAAAACACTGCGTATCCCAATCAAAGCTCATATCGCTCAAAAATCTCACTCTCCATACAAGCAATATCCCCTACCCATATCCTCTTGCCGTCCATGAATACAATGGCTGCGGGAACATCCTCAATTCTCCTTACCCTACCGGCATAGACCGCATAAGCACCGCCCATTTCATTTTCAATAAAATAGGTTACTTCTATTTCCGGATGAACACCTATCTGTTCCTGCAATATCTGCATTTTTCGGTCTAAACCGCTCTTTTCATCCTCCGACAGCATTCTCCGTCTATCCGCCAAAAGAACACCCTCTGTCTCCTGCACCATCTGCTCATAGCCGACCAATGCCGCAAAGGGTGCAAACTGCGCCGCTCTATCTTGCACTGACATCTTCGGCCTGCACTCCGATTGATGATGCGGCAGATGGATAATGTCCTCATACCTATTGTCATTCATTGTTTTTCCCCTCCCATTATGCTCGATGGCCGCCCACTTGGTTGTTCCGTTCCTTCATGGTTGCACCTTCCAAGAGATTTGTTCCTTTTAATACTGCGTTTTTTCCGTATTTCTTTTGAATCTGCAAAATGGCTTTTTGCAGCTGCTTTTCTTTTCGGCGTGCCTCCGCCTTTTTCCTCTGCTTTTCCGATTCTTCGGCATCCGTAAATAAATCCAGCTGCTTCGGCTCCTTCTTCACTGCATCCTGAGCAATCACATGACACGCTGCAATCGTTACCCTTCGCACAAGAAGCTCTTGATTCACAATGCGGTCATACAGTTGCAGTACCGCCTCTGCTATTTCCTTGGAAGAGCTGCTATATCCCTCCAGATTCGCTGTGCCATGTGCGTGCTTCGGTATTTCCCTGCCGTAAGCATCCCGCACCACCTCTCCCGTATATCTTACCTCCGGGTTCGTCAGACTTTCCTTATCATATCCAATCGTCAGCACAAACTGATTTGTGACAACTCCCTTATTTACCAAATCAAGCACAAGCCGATCCACCATTTCCCGCACAATGATTTTCGCTTTTTCTGCCGTATAGGGAGATTGCAGCACTTGTCCGGAGCTTATGCTGTTGCTCCTCGGCTGATAGGACTTTACATCCGCAATCGCACACGGCTCCCAGCCCCACGCATGATCAATCAATAGCTCTGCATTGATGCCAAAAAGCTGGTATAGCTTATCCTCTCCTCTTTTGCTGAGGGAATATCTTGCGATATCCCCCATGGTGTATAAGCCTGCGGCATGAAGCTTTTTCGTGTAGCCTCTGCCCACACGCCAAAAATCCTGAATCGGCTCATGCGCCCACATTTCATAGCGGTATGACATTTCATCCAGCTCCGCAATCCGCATCCCCTTCTCATCTGCGGGCATTTTTTTCGCCAGAATATCCATAGCAATCTTCGCCAGATACAGATTTGTGCCAATGCCGACTGTGGCTGTGATTCCTGTTGTTTGAAACACCGCATTTACCACCCTTTCCGCCAGTGCGTGCGCCGAAAGCCGATAAAACGGAAGATATGCGGTTAAATCGACAAAGACCTCGTCAATGCTGTAAACATGAATATCCTCTGCCGAAAAATACTTTAGAAAAATACCGTGTATCTTCGCACTCACCTCCATGTACCGTCTCATTCTGGGCGGAGCAATGATATAGTCCAGCTCCAAGGTTGGATCGTTCTGTAGCTCCCGCAAATCACAGGACTTATCCCAAAACGCCTTTGACGGAAGCCTCATCCGCCTTTCGTAGTTAATGTCACGCACTCTCTGCTTGACCTCAAACAGCCTCGGTCTGCCGGATAGGCCAAAGGACTTTAAGGCAGGCGATACCGCAAGGCAAATCGTTTTATCCGTGCGTGCCGCATCAGCCACCACAAGATTGATTGCCATCGGATCAAGCCCTCGGTCAATGCACTCGACAGAAGCATAGTAGCTTTTTAAATCACAGCATAAATACGTTCTTTCCATACACCCACCCCCAAAAGCAAACATATATTCTTTACTATAACGAATGTTTGTTCTCTTTTTGTTATAGCATATCAAGCTGCTATTGACAAGGCGAACACCGAAAAATCTTTTGGAAATATCCGGAAATAGAAAAATCCCGATGCCATTCTCAATGACACCGGGAAAAATCTGAATATATTGAATTTTACTCCTAATGCAGTATATATCATATTTCTGCTAATCACAATACCCTTTTACACACCTTATATATTTTCAATCAGTCTCTACATCATATTTCAAAAATTCAAGAATTTCTTCTTTAGCAGTGAATGAGGAATACCGTGCTTCACGATTACTCATATACATCAAAGCCTCATTTCAATCATCCATAGAATAGGCTTCTTCCGGTATCTGCTCTACTACATGAATCAAATCAAATTTTATTGTCCTTTTTAATTTTCGTAAATCACTAATATAAGTGCAACGGGCTTTCTGTGCTAAGTAGTCAATGAGCGGTAGCTTTTCCATTTATTGTACCTCCTCGACATTTTGCATTGTAACAATGCTCCCTTCCAAGTATCCAGTGATTTTATCATTTCACTTCTCAACCCGAAAGGGAGCTCATTTTCACTGAACGTCCTTGTTTGCTGATTGGCTATTTGCTATTATATCGAAATATTATTTATATCTATCCCAATTCGGATTCTCTGTCAGCTTTGTCCAATACTCATTGATTTCGCCTTTCTGCTTAAAGTCATGGCTATTTGTTGCCTCCTGCATATTGATGTAATACCAATCGCTCGGCTGATTATCCGGCCATTGAATCATGCCATCCAGCAAATCATCTGCCGTTTCAGGCAATCTATGCAGCATACGGTTAATCATGGATGCCGCCTCGGCTCTTGTGATGTTTTGGTCCGGCTTAAAGGAGCCGTCTGCATAGCCCTTAATCCAGCCCAGAGAGGCCGCACGTCTGATTTCCTTTTCCGCCCAATGTCCGGAGATATCGTTAAAATCACTCTTTATCTCGACATTGCTTCGGTCGAAACGAGAACAAATTGCCGCAAATTCCGCTCTTGTGATAGGTGCATTCGGCGCAAAGGCATTTGCTGTACGTCCCTTTACAATGCCGATTTTCGCCATCGTGGAAATAGATTTGTTATACCATTTTCCAAACGCAACATCTGTAAAAACGCTATTTGCTGTGAGGTTATCATCCCGCACATCGTCCTTCAGCAAACGGAAGAAGATAGCCGCAACCTCGGCTCTTGTGATGTCAGCATTTGGTCTTACCAATCCATCCTCATAGCCAACGATATATGCAAAGTGATTATCACTATTCAAGGTTTCGGGAACATCCGTTGCCTTCCAGCCCGCATAAACAGTTTTATCACTCGTCATTTTTACGCTTGTGATTTTATCCGTTAGCTCTTTGTCTGCATACCAACCCGTAAAGGTATATCCAACTCTTTTTGGAATTTTATCGAGTATGACAACTGTATTTTTTTTATATTTTTCATCCTCGTATTTTGTGCCGCCATTAGATTCATAATGCAAAATATAATATTTTGTCACATGAGAACCGCCACCACCGGAAGAAGGCGGTGTTGCGATTTTTTCCCACTTGCCGTAAAGAATCGTATCTGTACTCAACACAGTACCATCTGTATAGCTAAGTGTGCATGCATCATCCGTAAACCAGCCTTTGAAACTATATCCCTGATGGGTAGCCTCCTGTGCCTTTGCTGTATAGGCTGTACCGGTACGGATATAATCATCCGCAGGTGGTGTCACATCAGAGGGGTTATCCGTGCTAACCCACTGATACTGAATCTTGATAGATGGCACATAGGTCATCCAGTCCGTCTTTCCTGCCGCTTTGCTCTGCCCAATAACCAAGCCCTTCTGCATTTTCCAGCTTGGTACGAAAATATCGTTTGCATCCGCCTGTGCCGCAGCAGCTTCGCCGCCCGCAACGGCTGTATACCGAACAAGCTGTGTACCGATTTCCGCTCCTTCCACCGTTACATCTTCACTGTGGATTTGAATTGGTTTCGCAGTGCTTGCACCTGTATAAGAAGAAATCACATTGATATAGCGCCCTTCTTTTGCTTCCCTTGCGCCTTTTTCTAAATAAACATCGTTATTCGTGCTGATTTCTGCAGCCTTCCCCAGATTGAAGGCAGTGCCTACATAAACACCGTCACCTCTGGTCGAAAGCCGTGCTTCCTCGGTCAGAGAATTGTTATTATCCTTAATGACACCGCCTGTCATGGTATAGGTGCCGCCACAAACACCGCCGCCTGCATTTGCAACATTGTTTTCAATGGAACCGCCGGTTTGATTAGCAGCGGATGTTGGCCATAAGTATACGCCACCGCCCTGCGAGGCTTTGTTTTCGGAAATTGTACCGCCGGAAATCGTTACATTCGTTGCGTCATACAGAAAAACACCGCCGCCGTAATTCTTAGCACTGTTTTTTGTCAGTGTGCCACCGTTAATATTCAGTTCGGTTACGCCGAAGAATGCTGCGATTGCACCGCCGCTTCCTTCCGTCACCTGATTTTCGGAAATTTCGCCGTTTTTAATATTGATTGTAATTTTTTTTGCTTTGCTGTGGAAAGGTAAGAATACCGCCACCGTAGTCAAGTGCCTTATTCCCGGTAATTTTGCCGCCGTTCATTTCAAAGGAAGCAGGTTTAGGCTTAAACAATATATCGCCGCCACTTGCATTGGCATAGTCGGCAACATAAACCCCTGCACCATAGCTGCCTTGTCCGGTTGTTTTATAGGTACTGTTGTTTGAAATTTTGCCACCATTCATGACCATAGTTGAGCCAATGATTGCAACGCCGCCGCCACCATTTGCTGTATTTCCGCTAATTTCGCCGCCGTTCATGGTAAAGGTACTGCCATTGCCAAGCAAAATGCCGCCGCCCAATTCATAGTTCCTATTTGTGTTATTACGAATGACAGCTCCGTCCTCCATTGTTATCTTGACACCATTGATCGCCAAAATGCCGGAACCAAACTGAGCCGCTTTATTGTTTTCCAAGATGGCTCCGCTTTTCAGCTCAATGGTACCACCACTTGCAGCCTTAATAATAGAATCGGTTTCCGCAGCATTTTCAGCAGCCACAGAATACTCCGCACCATCAATCACAACATCTTTGAGTGTCAAAGATGCAGACGCATCCTTCAATTCAATCATATAGCCGCCAAGTTTATACCGATGGATTGTTTTTCCGCCAAGGTCCCAGTTTTCTGTTCCTGTAACCTGATACACACTTGCAAGAAAGATATCCCTTGTACCATTTGCATTCGCAAGCTCATTTGCCTTCTCAAGTGTCCTTACCGCCGTATCCTTTGTCAGCCCATCATTTGCATCATCACCATGCATCTGGTCAAGGTAAATCCCTGTAACAGCAGAAACCGCAAATGCCGCACTTTCTTCATCCGCCTCCAGTGTGCCAATCAGAGAATCCGCATCCTCGGCGAAAAACGCCTCATCCAATCCGCCTTCTCCAAATGCGTCATCCTCCGCAGGTCTTTCTGCCTCAAGGCTTTCCGCCTGTCCTTCCGCAGAAGCCTCCCCTGCAAAGGCAGAGCATGGCATAAGTGTAAAGACCATCAGAAATGCCATTGCACATGATACTATTCTTTTCCTCACTTTCTAAAACCTCTCTTTCCATAAAACCATGAAAAAATTCTTTGTATAAGTTGCCTGCTTGGGTGCGTAGCACCTAAAAGCCGCATACAAATCAATTTTAAATTATACCAATAATCTTCCAAAATACAATCTTTAAAATTATCTTCATTAACAATATATAGCTCAATTTAGAACAATCCTGAAAAGCTCCTAAATTCATATTCAAATCTTTCACAACAATTATTTATTTTTGACAAACACAGACACATTTCGACAGATTTTTTCAATATTCTACCGTGTCATTTTCATTCTTCCAT
>ENA-UEPL01001312-UEPL01001312.1-human-gut-metagenome-genome-assembly--contig:-NODE-1312-length-19352-cov-10.110765_pt1 | contig 19352 bp, 14 predicted proteins | sample MGYA00242896_ERZ507908 | MGnify/ENA primary metagenome ERZ507908 (study PRJEB26167, sample SAMN06115518) | human gut metagenome | host: Homo sapiens | place: China:Chongqing | collected 2015-08-20...
CCCTTTACTGAATTTCTCTTTCGAATTATATAATTGATATAATCATTAGCCCATTCTTTAAAAAAAGATGTTACCATTTTGTTTTCGTTTTCATTTAACTTCGGTTTAATAATCGTATATGTGTCAATTAACGCATCAAATGGGGTCTCATCAATTGGGTTTAATGATGGTTTATACTTTTCTAGCCAAGCTAAAAGATATTTTTTAGAAAATAGCAAATACTTTTCATCGTTACTCTCACTCCATAACAATGCCGCATTACGCATCATTTTAAATTGATTATAAGCATCAAACGCCTTAATAACATTAGGTTGCCCTGGCAAGGAATGTTCAATATGAACTATGGCCATTGCATTCGGTTTGTTATTAATATTTATTACTTGTGATATATTACCTAGATATGTTCTTGCTTGTTCTGGTATGACAAAACATTTTTGAGCAGCACTTGTACTGTTTATATGACAGGTTAGAGCTAACAATACCGGGGCTACCATTTTCATACTTTTAAAAATCATCGATCTGTTTTCACCCCATATGAAATTAACTGATATGATACCACAAAGAAGCTGGTATACCAGATATATCAGCTTCTTTTATTTCTCAATCGTTACTTTTTATCATCTTTATTATAAGAATAGCCGTAATAACTATAGCCGTAGCTATAATAACTGCTGGCTTTTTTCACAACACCATTCATAATGCAACCTTTTACTTTTACTCCACTTTGCTCAAATCGCTTAACGCTTACTTCTATTTCTTTTGGTGTATTCATTTCAAATCGTGCAACTAATAGAGTAGTGCCAGAGTAATTACCAATTATTGCTGCATCGGTAACGGCAAGTATTGGTGGCGTATCGATAATGACTAGATCATATTCATTATTAGCCCATTCCAATAATTTTCCAAATCTCTCATGCATGAGCAGCTCGGCTGGATTCGGTGGGATATTTCCCCTTGAGATAAAATCAAATCCGGCACCTGGAAGTTTTTTTATAGCTTTTGTAATCTCAGTTTTTCCCGCAAGTAAATCAGAAAGTCCATTGTCATTTGATACTTCAAAAAGCTTGTGCGTATATCCTTTACGTAAATCGGCATCAATAAACAATACTCTCTTATTGCTTTGTGCGATTATCGCTGAAAGATTGGTGCTGACAAACGTTTTCCCCGCATTTGGGCTTGCACCTGAAATCATCAATATATTATTTCTTGCTTCCATCATTGCGAAATGTAAACTAGTTCGCAAACCACGGATCGCTTCTATTGCAAGATCTGCAGGGTTTTCGATCGCTAGTAAACCATCGCGATATTCATTAACGCCTTTACTTTTATTTCTTTTAAAACTTTGATTCGATTTTTTAGAAAAAGTTTCCGATACTGGAATGCTCGCGTAAACGTTCACACCTAAGTCCTCAAGTTGTTCAGGCGATTCAATCCCTCTCCTTAAGAAAACTTGAAGAATAACTATTGCTACTGAAACCCCTCCACCAAGAATTATACCTAACAATACAATGATAATTTTTTTAGGCTTTATTGGTTTCGGTTCAGTAACAGCATTATCAATGATTCTAACGTTACCTATTGCACTAGATTTTGCGATATTTAACTCTTGCTGACGGTTTAGCAATTGCATGTAGACTGCACGACCAGACTCAACATCTCTACTTAAACGTAGAATTTCCTGCTGAGTTTCCGGCATCGCGGTTACTCGTTTATTTAATTTTGCCTTTTCATCTTGTAAAGTTTTTCTTTTTTCCATCAATGCCTTATAGGTAGGATGCTCCTTTGTATATAACTGAGAAATTTCTGATTCTCGAAATGTTAACTCGTTCAGTTGGTTATCAACATTTACGATCTGGTCTAAAACAGATTTAGCTTCTAGCGAGAGATCTACTGAATCATTTTGCCTTCTAAACAAATTTAATTTATCTTCGGCTGCATCTAACTCACTTCGAACTTGAGGAAGCTGTCGATTTAAAAAATCTAAACTTTTTTCATCTTGTGCAGCTTGGCGTGATATATTTTGTGCAAGATAGTTATTTGTTATACTGTCAATGATTTTTTCTATCAGCTTTGGATTATCTCCTGTTAGAGAAAGAGTAAGGATTCCCGTATCTTTTCCTTGATCAGCAACAGTTAATATATCTTGCAAATCAGAAATAGCTTTCAGTTTAGAAACATATGATACCGAAAAAATTGTTCCTTTAGGTGCGGTTATGCTATCAACTTTTATCGAAATATCTTTCGCATCGACGAGTTCGCCAACTACACCATCAATTGAAAACGAATCTGATTTGAGTGAATAATGCATATCATCTTTGACGATAAGTTTTATTTCAGGATTATCATCATCAGTTACCGGTAAATATAACCTTGAAATATTAACCTCTGAAGGTTTTTCTCCAGTTAGCCGGGCCCAACCTCTGCCAAATATAGGGAAATAATCCTGTTTAACTCTTGTTTGTAAATTTAAATCATCTACTGTTTTCCCTAATATCATTCTTGACTGTAAAAGAGCAATCTCTGGTGCAGATTGTGGCTGGCTGTCAGGTAACATCTGACTTAAATTACTTAATATTGCATTCGCTTGTTTCTGTTCAACTTGGACTAAAGCATCTGCCTGATATATTGGGGTGGCAAATAAAGCATATACTAATGCTAACAAAGTAAACAGTGCTGTTACGGAAATAATTAGTTTTCGATGATCAATGAGTTCGCCAACTAATCGCCCTAAATCAATTTCATCAGAGTCTTTTTTCATACTTTTATTAATCACAGATGACATGCATTAATTCCTAATGATTAAACGTCCAACTTTCTTACCCAAAGTTGACCCGCTTCTTCAATTAATTGGAAGACAGACTTGAAAGCTTCGTCGCTTTTTCGGTATGGATCAGGAATATCACGTTGGTTTAGCCAATGACCAAAAAGCATTGTCTTACCTCTAGCCTCAGGTGATATTTGACCGATTTTTTCAAGATGATATTTTTCCATTACAAGAATCAAATCATATTGTCTACCTAAAGAGGACGTATATTGACGCCCTTTATGGTTCGCAAGTGAGATCCCATGTTCAGCTGCTACTTTTATAGCACTATAATCAGCCTCATGATCAACTAGCGCACTAGTTCCAGCTGATTCTACCCTTTTATTAGGAAGCAGTTTTTGTAAATACCGTTCACCTATAGGAGAGCGGCATATATTACCCGTACATACCACTAATATAGACTCAAACATATTATGGCCAATCCTTAATAAATTTCGCAGTTTCCGTCATGTCATGAACACCAGTAATAGTCGGTACAAGCTGAGAAATTACGCGATTCCAACGTACTAAAGGAGCAGTCGTGACATAAACGATATCGTATGGCTGTAATTGAAATTCGGTTCCCAGTACCATTGCCGAAGCATCTTGCGCGTTAAGCTGATAGATATTAGCTATTTTACCTTGCTTATCACCCTTCAACTGACGAATGACAAATACACCAGTTGCGTCACTAAATGCCTGCGACATACCTTCGGCATTTCCTAAAGCTTCAGCTACAGTCATACCACTGCGGTCCATTTTTAAAGTGCTTTGTTTGCCCACTTCACCCATGACAAATACTTTCAAATCATCATTGCGTGGTACAAATAGTATATCCCCTGGATACAGTAAATGATTCTGGGTCAAGTCCCCCTTCTGCATTAATGCATACAATGAGACTTTTGTATCTTTACCGTTATGAGTTAATACAACATTTCGCCAATCGGCATCTGGAGCCAGCCCTCCAGCGTTATTAATCGCGTCCATAACTGTAAGCGGAATATTCGTTATTGGCTGTTGTCCAGATTTTGCAACTTCACCAGTAACATAGGCTTTTTGTGAACGAAATGCAGCAACACTAACATCCACCTGAGGACTTTCAATATAGGTGGTCAAGCGACTAGCAATATCCTGGCGTACCTGGCTAAGAGTTTTCCCCGCCACCTGCACCTTACCAATATAGGGATAGAAAATGGTGCCATCGGAGTTGACCCAGTTACCAGTGTCGCTGGCGCTACGGTATTGCCCTGCAGGCGTTGTCAGCTCCGGGTGATCCCAAACAGTAACCATCAATACATCGCCCACACCAATGCGATATTCATAACTACGAAGTAAATTATCCAACTGTGGATTTGGACGAGCAAGAACTGTCTCTGGACGAAGCTGATCGATAAGCCCCGGTGTCATAGGGTACACATTGACCAGTTTATCCAGATCGTAATCGCTGTCCGGAAGCTCAACTACGTTCTTCCGCAGACTGTTTAGTCCCTGGCCAGGGATGATTGTACAACCCGATAAGAACCCAATTGCCAACGCTAATGCCGAAAATCTAACAATTTTTTTCTTCATAATGTCACATCATCAGTAAATCAAAATTTGCCAATTCCTGAGCAGCTGTTTAGCCGTTGCTTCCCTGCCGGCTTATGGAGAGATAAAAGCTGACTGCATCCTGCAGCGCTACCACCCTCTCTCCCCTGTTTCAGCATTCAGCCTTATAAACTAAACGGTATCTCTATCCCTGCACTGGCCCCAACGTCATCGCTGTCGCTGTTGTTAGCATTGGTGTACCACAGTGAAGTATTCAAACGGACCGACTGATATACATCCCCGCTCCAACCCAGCTGAACACCTTTAAGCGTGTCAGAATGAGGAAATGCCTTGTTAATTGTTTGCTCTTTAGGATTGACTTTGGCATAAACCAGACGTGTGCTCCAGCGTTGGTTATCCTCAGTAATTAATTCAACCTTGCCAGCGAACAACTGACCATCCCCTCCCATCGCATCACCTAGCGGATAGCCCTGTTGGTAGTAACCGTCTTTATAGATGTGATGGGTATAACTATAATTGGTCCTGCTCATATTTGTGCGAGTATCATGCGCTTCCAGGTACCAGTTTACGGCATCTTTTCCCCATCCGTGGTGTCCTTCGATCCCGCCGAGGAACATATTTGCCGAAGGCAGATAACCTGACTCATCTTCGCCGATCATTTGTCCGTAGACACTGACCGGCCAGCCGAGAGTTGGCTCGAGTTTAAACTTAAAGTCAAATCCGGCCAGCTGGTTACCAGGTTCGTTATCCGTTCCGGTATTGTCATGGCCAGTGAAGCCATCCCAGAAACTGCTGAAGGATTCCGGTCGGCCTTCCCCCCCCCACTGCATAATGCGCGACGCGCCTAATTCTAATGACTGGAACGGCGTGAATGTAAAACGACCGCCGATAATTTTGGCATGAGGCACAGCGGTATATTGATTCATCTGGCTGGCAGAGATCTGATACTGCCATGGACCCACCCAGCGCAGCCACCAGGTTTCCGGCGCCGCCTGCTCGGCTCGCTGCAGCAGGAAACCGGTCATCGGTCGCATCGCATCCCCGCGGATCAGGCTTCCTTCATAACCCGGTCCCCACCACTGCGGTACCTGGCCAAAGGAGAGCCACTGGTTCCAGAATTTCACCGCACCGTAGGCGCCGTTGGCGTTGAAGCGCGAGCCGTTACTGATCCGCTCCCCCCCTTCGACGTTACCCTGAAGGTGGACATCCCACCATTCGCCGCTGTTGTTAAACGCCAGGCCTAACGAGTTATCTGCTGGCTGCGTCTGGCCAAACCCCTGCGGAGTGCCCGGCTGGTCGGTTGAGGTGTAGCCGGTGACCCGGAAATCGGCTTTTAAAGCAGACAGTCGCTGGTTAATTCGAGCCAGAACCACTTGCTCGGAAGAATAGGAAGGTTTGGCCTTTTTTAGCGCCCGGGCGATCTCTTCCTGGCTCAGCGGCCAGGTCGACAGGCTCAGATGGATGACCCCGCGATCGGAAAGCCAGGCAAGGTCGTTTCGCAGATCGTTGTCATTTACGACTAACCCGGCCGCGTAAGCCTGGGCTCCCAGTGAGGAAAGCAAGCCCAGCGTCACGGCAATGCGCGCAATTTTTATCATTGTACAAGATCCATTTTCAGCCCCGCAGTCGTATATCAATGAGAATGAGGGGAATACCAAGATAGAAAGCGCTCGCGGCACCAGCTGACTTCACTGTGCAACACCGGCGAGGCAAGTACAGTTACCCTAAGCTGCTTGTTAGCCTTATAACATCCACTCAGCTCACAATGTAGGCGAATTTTACCCTACAGGCTATCGATGAGACAGGAAAGTTAATGTCCAGGCGATATCAGCAGCCGCTCCTGGCCAACTTCTGAAGATATCCGTTGAAAATTGATAGATATCTATTGAGGGCGATCATCCTGACCGGGACGATTTTCAGCCGTTGAAGAGAACCTCTGTGCAGCAGCAAGCGGCTTTAGCGACGCTACCGCCCCTGGCTTAACAGCTACCAGCGTACTGACTACCTGAACGACTTAATTTTTATCGACCTGTGGATGAATAATTGGTCAGTCCATTATTTTTAGCGGCGTTAAGTTTACGGGATTTCGGTCACAATTGGGAGTGTTGTTACCGAATATCTGCCAATTAATGCCTCTGTCGTTCTACTGACAAAAAATAAGCGGGTCACCAATTAAGATTATTCACTGATTTCCATGGTTAGAAAGCTTGCCGGTACTGCTACATCATCACACATGCAGCTAACTGACTGTAAAAAAACGTCTTTTTCCATAACCCATCATCATGCAAAAATCAGATGATGGCGTTATAGTCAACTACAATTTCTAATAGTTTCCAGTGTCTGGATATTCATTGAATGTGCATCAGGTAACGTCCCAGCGCATTTAAGAAACGTCTGATCAAAGCTATATCCAGGCAAATAAGCAATAACAATGTAGTAGCACTGCATTATTTCATAAATATGAATTATCAATTACCTGGCATATAGTAGATTATTTTCTTATTTGTCTAATTAACCGGCGAAACTTAATTTCCCCTGTAAAACAAATGGCGATTACCAGGCCTGCTTGTGAAGGTCTTCTCTAGTAAAAGGTTTATCCAGCGGCCCAATTGCGGTGGCGATTTGCCCCAGCAGGGACTGAGTCGGCGCTTTACTGCCGCTATGCAACAGGATAAGCGGGACCATCACCAGGCATGCAACCCCACCCCAAGGGATAGTCTTGTAGTCGGAATTAGAAATTCGTTTTTGCAGCAACAGGAACAAAGCGCTGCCAGCAGCGCCGAGCAGCAGGCCAGCGATCACTTCCGAGACGGAATGCGCATGGATGACCAGCCGTGAATACCCCACCACAGCGGCCAGAATATAGCCGGCGGCGACGGCTGCTTTTTGCAAACCCGCGGAAAAACGCGCGCTAAGCAGCCACAGGAAGATAGGCCAGAAGGCTGCGGAGAGCGCTGAGTGGCCGCTGAAACCGGTGTAATCCAGCTCGCGAATACCCAGACCCCAGCCCATAAAGGCCAGTTTGGAGGCGCAGACGATGGCGCCCGTGATGCCGAACAGCAAACTCCACTGCCACGCCAGCAAGCGCGACGTTTTACGCAGCATCAGGACAATAAACAGCGCCGCTGCGCTGGGCAGCAAAACGGTGCTATCGCCAAAAAATGAGATGAGTTGCCAGTTCATATACCTGTGATCCTTCGATGATGTCCACTGCCGTGCTCAGGGATTATCCGTAATGTCTGTACCAGCTCGCATGCCAATTCATTTCACATTTTTATGCATGCAAGTGAGATGTTTAAAGCGGAAACATGATCGCAGTCAAGTTTTATTTTTGGCTGACGTTGACCGCTTTCCCTGCGCTTTAGGAATTGTCGCACTAAGTGACTATTCACAAAGCATTATTGCCGCTACTCCGACCATTGCACCACAGAGGCCAGAGACAAACTACCAGAAGTCTCCGAAGCCATACGTTTCTTTACAATCGTTATAACATTCACGTTATGAATAATTTCTGCATAACGTTATGAGCGGCGTGGCAAAATACCCCTGCCCTGCCGCTCACTCTTACGCCGGCACTCAGGCCAGCAATTTTTTAATGCTTTCGCGGAATTTGGTACCTTCTTTCAGGTTACGCATCCCGTAGGTGACGAAGGCCTGCATGTAGCCCATTTTTTTACCGCAGTCATAGCTTTCGCCGGTCATCAGCATTGCGTCAACGGACTGCTTCTTCGCCAGTTCGGCAATGGCATCCGTTAGCTGGATACGGCCCCAGGCGCCCGGCTCGGTACGCTCCAGTTCAGCCCAGATATCTGCCGACAGCACGTAGCGTCCCACCGCCATCAGGTCGGAGTCCAGGGTCTGCGGTTCGTCCGGTTTTTCAATGAACTCAACGATACGCGCCACCTGCCCTTCGGCCACCATTGGCTCTTTGGTCTGGATAACGGAGTATTCGGAGAGATCCCCCGGCATGCGTTTCGCCAGCACCTGGCTGCGGCCGGTCTCGTTAAAACGGGCGACCATGGCAGCGAGGTTATAGCGCAGCGGGTCCGCAGTGCCGCCATCGAGAATGATATCCGGCAGCACCACCACAAACGGGTTGTCCCCGACTACCGGACGGGCGCAGAGGATGGAGTGGCCCAGACCCAGCGGCTGTGCCTGGCGCACGTTCATGATGGTTACGCCCGGCGGGCAAATGGCCTGGACTTCCGCCAGCAGCTGGCGCTTCACGCGCTGCTCAAGCAGGGCTTCCAGCTCGTAGGAGGTATCAAAGTGGTTTTCCACTGCATTCTTCGAGGAGTGCGTCACCAGGACAATCTCTTTGATCCCGGCGGCGACGATTTCGTCAACAATGTACTGAATCATTGGCTTATCAACGATCGGCAGCATCTCCTTTGGAATTGCCTTTGTGGCCGGCAGCATATGCATGCCTAGTCCTGCGACCGGAATAACCGCTTTCAAATTCGCCATATTCATCTTCACCTGTTTGGTTGCAAAACACGCAGTTTTGCAAAATTGTACATGTCACAAATCCATTGGAACTGATAATACACGGATACTGCCCGGGCATCTGCCCGCCAAATTCTTAAATTCACTGTCACCTAAAAGAATACACACAACTTCCTTTTACCAACAGTTTGAAGTGAGAATAATCTTATTCTCCATCAGGATATTCAGCGGCCCGCTTCCCTGCACAGCGCGATGTCGCCGCGAGGCCCCTACATCGCGGCCTTTGGTACGCAGACCCTGCCAGCTGCAAGCTGCGGCGCCCATGTGTGCGGAAAGAATAGATATAGATAATTAATTTCACCAGGCAATATATTTCAGCACAAACAGCCAGTTATGGCAGGATAATAACCGTAAACCACGGCAGAGAACTGCGATCGGCACTATTCTGCGCTCACTTCATGATGTGAATTATGCCGATTTTGTGAGCGGGCTTCGCACTTCACGTGGAGACGAGGAAGGATACCTACCGTGGCGAACGACGGGACTGCCCGCGCTTTTGCGCCGGGCAAAACGCAGCGGGTTATGGTTCTGATATCAGCAAGCTTATTCCAGCGCGTTCCGCCATATTGTTATTTTTCCGCTGATCTTTTCTGGAACATAATTCTTTTCTGTTCACTTAATTTGCTGGAAATATATCCACCCCTGGCGGAGTGATATCCGCGTCGTTATTGCATTTTAGACTCATCTTATCCATGATCGTGGTAACACATACCGCAGTCGTACAGGTTTTAATACATATGGAATGGATTGCCGATCCGTCAATCTGGGCAGGTCTCGTCACGCTGGTGGTTATCGAACTGGTGTTGGGTATCGATAACCTGGTTTTCATCGCTATCCTCGCCGAAAAGCTGCCGCCCGCCCAGCGCGACCGCGCTCGTATCACCGGTCTGCTGCTGGCGATGGTCATGCGTCTGCTGCTGCTGGCCTCTATCTCCTGGCTGGTGACCCTGACCAAACCGCTGATTGTTTTTCACGACTTCAGCTTCAGCGCCCGCGATTTAATTATGCTGTTCGGCGGCTTATTCCTGCTGTTTAAAGCCACCGTCGAACTCAACGAACGGCTGGAGGGGAAGGACAGCGATAATCCCACCCAGCGCAGAGGGGCGAAATTCTGGGCCGTGGTGGCGCAGATCGTGGTGCTCGACGCCATCTTTTCGCTCGACTCGGTGATCACTGCCGTCGGCATGGTCGACCACCTGGCGGTGATGATGGCCGCGGTGATCATCGCCATCAGCCTGATGCTGATGGCCAGCAAGGCCCTGACGCGCTTCGTTAACAGCCACCCGACCATTGTCATCCTCTGTCTGAGCTTCCTGCTGATGATCGGCTTCAGCCTGATTGCTGAAGGCTTCAGCTTTATTATTCCGAAAGGCTATCTGTACGCGGCGATTGGCTTCTCGGTCATGATTGAAGCCCTTAACCAGCTGGCGCTGTTTAACCGCCGTCGCTTCCTGTCGGCCAATATGACGCTGCGTCAGCGCACCACCGAGGCGGTGATGAGCCTGCTGAGCGGCCAGAAGGAAAAAGCTGAACTGGATGCTGACACGGCGTCGCTGGTCGCCGATCAGGACCATCATCCGCTGTTTAACCCGCAGGAACGGTTGATGATTGAGCGGGTGCTGAACCTTAATCAGCGCAGCGTCAGCAGTATTATGACGTCACGCCATGATATCGAGCGCATCAACCTCAGCGCGCCGGAGGAAGAGATCCGCAGCCTGGTGGAGAAAAATCAGCACACCCGGCTGGTGGTGACCGGCGGGAAAGATAATGAAGACCTGCTGGGGGTGGTTCATGTTATTGACCTGCTCCAGCAGTCCCTGCGCCAGGAGCCGCTGGATCTGCAGGTGCTGGTGCGCCAGCCGTTGGTCTTTCCGGAGGGGTTACCGCTCCTCTCCGCGCTTGAGCAGTTCCGTCAGGCCCGCACCCACTTCGCCTTTGTGGTCGATGAGTTTGGTTCCGTCGAGGGGATTGTGACCCTGAGCGACGTGATGGAGACTATCGCCGGTAATCTGCCTAACGAGGTGGAGGAGATCGACGCCCGGCATGATATTCAGCATCATCAGGACGGTTCGTGGACGGTTAACGGCCATATGCCGCTGGAGGACCTGGTGCAGTACGTTCCGCTGCCGCTGGATGATAAACGTGAGTACCACACCGTCGCCGGTCTGCTGATGGAGTATCTGCAGCATGTGCCGCAGGTGGGAGAAACCATTGAGATTGATGGCTATACCCTGCGCACGCTGCAGGTCGACAGCCATCGGGTGCAGAAGGTGCAGATCGTCCCGCCGGCAAAGCAGGATGAGCTGGATTATGAGGTGTAATCGTCAGGCATAAAACGGCCCGGGGTATCCCGGGCGGTGGGATGGATAATCAAACCCATGCCTGATGGCGCTTCGCTTATCAGGCCTACATTAATTGGCGACGCAAACGGATGATATTGCGCACAACCCAGGCCGGGTCAGGCGCAGCCGCCACCCGGCATCAACATGACATCACCCTCTGACGACAATCTCACAGCCCGGAAGGCCCGGGCCGCGGTGGTGGAGATTACAGCTTATCGAGCAGCTTTTTGGCGTCTTTGCTCTCTTTGCTGCCTTTATTACGCTCAACCCAGTCGTTGAGACGCTGCTTCGCTTCATCCTGTAGCTGTTTGCGCAGGATCTGATCAACCTGCAGGCTGTAGCTCAGCGACTGCCAGTCGCCGTAGATGCGCAGCGGGATGGCGGTCTGTTTCAGGCGGTCGATAAGTTTGCCCTCCCCTTTCCAGCCGCCGAGCACGCGCACGTTAAAGCGCATATCGCAGTTCTCTTTCTGCAGATCAAGCTGACCTTCGCCGGTCATCGCCATCACGTCGGACTGCCCCTGCAGGCGGTTCAGCGTCACCACCCCGTTATCCAGCGTCAGCTGGCTGCTCACGGAATCCAGGCGGGTGGCATTGTCGTAATTCTCCTGCGCCCGCACGTTGGTGCTGCGCTCCACGGCCTGCTGCACCAGCTGCTGGAAATTCAGCCCCTCGGTACGGGTATCGGCCATCTGCAGCTGGGCCTGCCCCTGCCAGTGACGGCGGAAATCATCCGCGTCAATGCGCGTTCCGGAAAACTCGCCGGTCAGCGACAGCTTGCCGGTCAGGTTTAATGAATAGTTAAAGGCTTTGATCAGCGAACCGATCTCCACATTCTGCAGCGCCGGCTGGAACGTCGCCTGCGGCGTGTCGCCACGGGCATCCAGAGTGCCGGGGAGAGAGAGCTGCCCGCCGTCGAGGTTGCCCTGCATTTTGCTGACCGTCAGCAGCCCCTGCTGGTTGCTGATTTCACTCTGCACCTGGGTGAAGTTCAGGCCGCGCCACTGCAACTGATCGGCGCTCAGGGCCATCCGGCCGTTAAAGCCGCGCAGGCTCTGGTAATCTTCGCGCTCATCGCTGTCGGCGATCACCGGACGCAGCGGTCGCGTCTGGCTCTGGCCCTGCTGGCTGGCGCTGCTGTCGGTCGCTGGCGAGGAGGGCGCCAGCAGGCTGTCGAGATTCAGGGTGGTCGCGTGGAGATCCAGCGACCAGTCCGGGCGATCCCCCAGCACCACGCTGCCGTTGCCGGTAAGGGTACTGCCGCTGGCCATCAGATTCAGGTTGTCAAAGCGCAGAGTTTTGCCATCTTCCTGCCAGCTGGCCTGCAGACTGCCCTGGCCATTAATGCCATCAGGGGGCAGCTCGGCGCCGCGCAGCTGCCAGCTAAGCTGGCTAAAGTCGGCTTTTAAGGAGTGGGGATAGTCACCGCCCTGCACGGTAGCGGAGAAGCTCAACGCCAGGTCGCGCTGGTCGCGGTTGATCCGGCCGGAGAAGTCGACGGTGGCCCGGTGATTCTCATCCTGCTCCATTTGCAGGCGGATATCACGCACAGTGACCTGCTCGCCGTTCTCATGCTGGAAGAAGAGCACGCTGTCGGCCACCTGCAGCTGGCGCACGTCGTAGGACCACCCACGGTCCTCCGGGGCCTGCGGCAGGGTGTTGTCATGCGGCACCACCGGCGCAGCGCTATCGCGAACCGCTTCGGTTTTCGGGGTCAGCTGGATCACCGCCCCCTTGAGCATCACCTGCTTCACCTGCAGCTGGTGCGACAGCAACGGCAGCAGCGCCACGTCGAGGCGCATGTTGTCGGCGCGGATCACCGGCTCTTCAGCGCCCCGGGCGGTCAGCGTCATGCGTCCGCTGAGAATGCTGAGCTGCGGCCAGACATGCCAGCGCAGCGGGCCATCGAGTTCAAGCTGATAACCGCTGCGCTCTGCCACCTCATGCACCATATAGGCGCGAAAATCGTTGGGATTGACCAGCAATACCAACGAGGTAAGCCCGGCGACAATGACCGCCAGCAGGATCATCAGCGTTGTCAGTATTCGTCTCATGGCACCCTCAGCAACACCCCGTTGACGTTATCAATCCTTGTCGATTCGGCTCGCCACCGCGCCCTGCTGGTCGCGATATTTGGCGTCTTCACGGCGGTTATACGGCCGGGCCGCCGGGCCCGATAATGGCTCAAAGCTCAGCGCGCCGATAGGCATTCCCGGGCGCAGCGCCAGCGGCAGTTTGCCGGAGTTGTAGAACTCAAGCACGATGCAGCCGGACCAGCCCGGGTCGATGCGGTGCGCGGTAACGTGCACCATCAGCCCCAGCCGCGCCAGTGAGGAGCGTCCGTCCAGCCAGCCCACCAGATCGGCAGGCAGGGTGACTGACTCATAGGTCACCGCCAGCGCCAGTTCGCCCGGATGCAGGAAAAAGGCCTCCCCTTCCGGCAGGACAATCTCTTCGCTCATCACGCGGTCCAGCGCGGCGCTGACCTCGGCCTTCGGACCGCTTAAATCGATAAACGGCGCCGTGTGGCCGCGGAAGGTGCGGAATTTATTACCCAGCCGTACATCAACCGTCGCGCCATTAATACGCTCAACGGGTGGGCGCGGATTGATGGCGAGTCGCCCTTCATCCAACCAGGCTTCGATATCTCGGTCACACAGACGCATGGGCTTTCTCCTTATAAGGCTGCTTCCCGCACGCTTCGCGGCGGAGAGGGCAACAGGGCTACTCTTTGCACGTTACACAATTCGGCCAGGTTATTCAAAGAACTGACTGATTTTGGCCTTCAGAATATCAATCGCGATGCGGTTTTTGCCGCCGCGCGGCACGATGATGTCGGCATACTGCTTCGACGGTTCAATAAACTGCAGGAACATCGGGCGCACAGTCTTCTGGTACTGGGCCATCACCGAGTCCATGGAGCGGCCGCGCTCGTTAACGTCGCGCTTAATACGGCGCATCAGGCAAATATCGAGTGGGGTGTCGACGAAAATAGAGAAGTTAAGCTCGTTACGCAGGCGCGCGTCGGTCAGCAGCAGGATCCCTTCAAGAATGATCACCTTCTTCGGCTCGACGTGAATGGTGTTCGGCGTGCGGGTATGCTCGACGTAGCTATAGACCGGCAGTTCAATCGGCTGGCCGCTTTTCAGCATCTGCAGGTGCTGGAACAACAGACTGTGATCCATTGAGCTCGGGTGGTCATAGTTGGTTTTGACGCGCTCTTCCATCGACAGATGACTTTGATCTTTGTAATAGCTGTCTTCCGGAATGACGCCAATATGTTCGTCGCCAACTTGTTCACGCAATTCGCGATAGAGAGTACTGGCAATAAGACTTTTGCCAGAAGCCGATGCGCCGGCGATACCTACAATGACGCACTGATGGGACATATCAGTCATAAATTTTTGCGACCTGATTAACCTGGATAGAGATGGAGGGTGGCGGCGGACCGCCAAACGCGGCAATTATAGGGATTTCAGCGTCCCGATACCAGTGGTATGCGCCCGGACGGCTATTCCGCCGCCGGGATCCAGTCATCGGTATACCAGATATGCAACAGCGCATACGATCGCATCGGCTGCCAGCGACGGGCATAGCGAGCGATGGCGGCCGGGGTCATTCCCGGAAAGCGCTGTTTAATCAGGTAATCATCCGGCAAAAAGATATCTTTCGCCTGCCAGCCGCGCAGAGCAAAGTAGTTTGCCGTCCAGCGGCCAATCCCGGGCAGGCTCTGCAGTTGACGCAGCCCGACGTCGATGTCCGCTGGCGCCGTCAGGGGCAGCTCGCCGCTGAGCGCCGCCCGGGCGAGGTGGATCAGCGCCTCCGCGCGCCGAAGCGGCATTCCCAGCGCCTTCAGCGCCTGCGGGTCGGCCCGGGACAGCGCTTCTGGCGTCGGGAATAACACATAGCCGGGCGCCTCCGTCAGCGGTTCGCCCCAGCCAGCCGCCACTTTGGCAGTGAGCCGGGCGGCCATCGCCACGCTCACCAGCTGGCCCAGCACCGCCCGCACCGCCTGTTCGAAGGCATCCAGCGCCCCCGGCAGGCGCAGCCCCGGCCGCGCCTGGGCCAGAAAGCCCAACGCCCCGGCGACCTGCCGCGGGTCGCAGGCTAAATCAAACAGCTGGCCAATTCGCGCATAGCAGATCTCCGCCACCGGTTGCAGCCCCGAGGAGAGGGTCACCCGCAGGCCCTGCGCCTCTTCGTCCGGCGCCAGATGAATCAGCCCGCGATGCCCTTCAACGCCAAAGCTGCGACTATAGCCTCCTTCATCAAAGCGCTCGACGCCGGCGACGGCACGCGCCTGCAGAAAACCAACCATCCACGCCCAGTCGTAAGGCGGGGTCCAGGGTAACAGCACCATAAGCTCTCCTTTATATAGCGTTTCAATGATAGTCGCCCTTGACCGTCAGCGCCTTGCTTTTAAATTCCAGTTGTCGGCTTGGCGACGATCCGCTAAAGTCGCCCCCCTTCTTCACCGGCATGGGGATTTTGCAGACGATGTTTATTGGTTTTGACTACGGCACCGCCAACTGTTCGGTGGCCGTGATGCGGGAAAACACCCCTCAGCTGTTGACACTGGAAAACGGCAGCGCGCTGCTGCCCTCGATGCTCTGCGCGCCAACGCGCGAAGCGGTCAGCGAGTGGCTCTATCGCCATCATGACGTCCCCACCCACAGCGATGAAAACCAGGCGCTGCTGCGCCGGGCCATTGCCGCCAACCGCGACGAAGACATCGAGGTGCTGCGCAACAGCGTGCAGTTCGGTCTCGCCTCGCTGCATCAGTATGTTGAAGATCCGGAAGAGGTCTACTTCGTTAAATCGCCAAAATCCTTCCTCGGCGCCAGCGGGCTGAAGCCGCAGCAGGTGGCCCTGTTTGAAGACCTGGTCTGCGCCATGATGCTGCACATCAAACTGCAGGCTGAGAGCCAGCTGCCCGAGCAGATCGACCAGGCGGTGATTGGCCGACCGATTAACTTCCAGGGCCTCGGCGGCGACGACGCGAACGCCCAGGCGCAGGGGATCCTTGAGCGGGCGGCTCTCCGCGCCGGTTTCCGCGATGTGGTCTTCCAGTTTGAACCGGTTGCCGCCGGGCTCGATTTCGAAGCCACCCTCAATGAAGAAAAGCGGGTGCTGGTCGTCGATATCGGCGGTGGGACCACCGACTGTTCCTTGCTATTGATGGGCCCGCAGTGGCGGGAGCGCGCCGACCGCCAGCAGAGCCTGCTCGGCCACAGCGGCTGCCGCATCGGCGGCAACGACCTCGACATTGCCCTGGCCTTCAAATGCCTGATGCCCCTTCTCGGTATGGGCGGCGAAACGGAGAAAGGCACCGCGCTGCCGATCCTCCCGTGGTGGAACGCGGTGGCCATCAACGACGTGCCGGCGCAGAGTGATTTCTACAGCACCGCCAACGGCCGTCTGCTTAACGATCTGCTGCGCAGCGCCCGGGATGCCGACAAGGTGGCTCTGCTGCTCAAGGTCTGGCGCCAGCGTCTCAGCTATCGTCTGGTGCGCAGCGCCGAAGAGAGCAAAATCGCCCTCTCCAGCGCCGCCAGCGTCGAAACCGCGCTGCCGTTTATTCAGGACGAGCTGGCCACCGCCATCGCCCAGCAGGGTCTGGAAGCCGCGCTGGATCAACCGTTGACCCGCATTATGGAACAGGTGCAGCTCGCGCTCGACAGCAGCCAGACCACCCCGGATGTGATCTATCTTACCGGCGGCAGCGCACGCTCGCCGCTGATCAAAAAGGCGCTGACCGCCCAGCTGCCGGGTATTCCGCTGGCCGGTGGCGATGATTTTGGCTCGGTAACCGCCGGGCTGGCCCGCTGGGCGCAGGTGGTTTTCCGCTAACCCCAGCCCACCGCCGCCGCGCAGCAGGTCTGTCCTGATCGTGGCGCTGCAGATTACGCTGGAATATTCCTGGTCTCCCACGCAAAATGGCCTGTTCGTCCGGACAGGCCTGTCCACTCTACCCCACTTCCGGGGGCGTATTATCCATACCGTAGCCAGATGTCTGCGGTCTGTATCGTTGGCATGCCGCAAGGGGGCGTGATTGAAAAGGGTGTCTGCGATCTTCGCAGCGGTCCGGCGTTGCCGGCCGCGGTTCCTGGCAGGCTGGCTGCTCAGCTGTGGATTACTCTTGCTGCTGGTCGCCCCGCAGGCGCAGGCGGTGACGCGCCAGGTGGGCATTGATATTCCGGTCCAGTGGTACGCGGACGCCAGCGGCCAGATGACCATCGATCGCTTCGCCGCCCTGCCCACAGACCAGCTCGCCACCACCCGGCAGATCCCCTCCTTTGGTTATTCGCGAAAAACCTGGTGGCTGCGCAGCGAGCTGCCGGGAACGTGGTTTGCCGGGGAGCCGCGCTGGCTGCAGCTGGGCCCCTCTTTTGTCGACCATCTGACCATTTACTACCGACCTCTGGGCAGCGATGCCCCCTGGGAACAGCGCACCTTTGGCGACCGCGACGTCGCCCGCGAGAGCGACCTGCACTACCGGGAAAGCGTGCTGATTATCCCCCCGCCGCCAACCGCCGCTGGCTATGAGGTGGTCTTTCGCCTGCACAGCACCAGCACCCTGATCCTGCTGGCCTCGCTCTCTTCGCCGCAGGAATTTGTGCAGCGGGCGACCGCCGACACCGCTTTCTGGAGCTTCTACTTCGGCCTGGCCGCCGTCGCCAGCGGCGTGGCGCTGTGGCTGGCGCTGGCCCTGCGCCGGCGTCTGCTGTGGGGCATCTGTCTTTTCTCGCTCAATTATCCGCTGGTGGCCGCCCTGCACGGCTTCCCGGAGTGGTTTTTCGGCCACGCGGCGCTGCCGTTCCAGGACTTTATGATCAGCAGCCTCTCCCTGTTCAGCTATGCCACCGCCCTCTGGCTGCACAGCGAGATTTTTGATTTGAAGAAGAATATGCCGCGGCTTCATCAGCTACTGATCGCCGCGGTGGTCCTCAACCTGGTGCTGCAGGTCAGTATTCCGCTCGGGTTTTACGGCTTCGCGATGCAGATTGAAGGGGTGATCTTCATCATTATCACCCCGGTGCTGCTGTTCACCTCCTGGTGGCTGTGGCGCAAAAAAGCCATCGACCGTAACACTCTGCTGCTGGGTCTGCTGCCGCCGTTCTACGTCGCCGCCGCGGTGCTGGTGCAGTTGTCTATCCACGGGATAATCCCGTTCCATATGGCGATCTATTCCCTCTGGCAGTATGCGCTGATCGTCCACATCATTACGGTGCTGATCATTGCCATCCTGCGGGTGCGCGCTGAAAACCGCCAGCTGGAGCAGAAGCAGCGCCTGGCGCGTGAACTGCAGATTGAGCGTGAAGCCAGCTTCCATCAGCGGCAGTTTATGGGCATGGTAGCGCACGAATTCCGCACGCCGCTGGCGGTGATCCAGGCAGCGCTGGAAAATCTCCGCCTCTCGGCCGCCTCGGCCAGCCAGGAGGCGCGCTTCGATCGCATCGGGCGCGCCGCCACCCGTCTGGTGCAGCTCACCGATAACTGCCTTGCCGACGCCCGGCTCGCCTCACACGACCTGCACGTCGATCGCCAGCAGACCGCCCTGCTGTCGGTGATCAACATGGCCGCCTCGGTGGTGGCCATCTCCCACGACCATTACCTGAACATCCGCCATCACGGCGCGGTGGAAAGCCCGCAACTGCAGGCCGATGCCGGCCTGCTGTGCATCGCCATCGCCAATCTGCTGGATAACGCGGTGAAGTATTCGCCCCCCGGTGAAATCGCCATCGATATCCGCTCCGAAGCCGGGCATACCGAGCTGCGCATTCGCGACCACGGCCCGGGCCTGCCCGACGGGCAAGCGGAACTGATCTTTGAGCGCTACCGCCGCGGCGAGCACACGTCGCCGGTGCCGGGCGGCACCGGTCTCGGACTGTATGTTGCGCGTCAGATCGTGCAGGCTCATGATGGCAAACTGTGGCTGGCCGAGCATGGCCCGGACGGCTGCACCTTTATTCTCACCCTCCCCACGGTTGCTTAAGAGGAGAACGACGTATGGCTTTACGGCTGGCGATAATTGAAGATAACGCCGATCTGCTGGATGAACTGCTGGCCTGGCTGGGCTATCGCTTCTTCGATGGTATTTAGTTTTAATTCTTCCATAGTCAAATTATAAATGATTTATTGTTTATTCTTTCT
>ENA-UEPL01001313-UEPL01001313.1-human-gut-metagenome-genome-assembly--contig:-NODE-1313-length-19352-cov-6.159585_pt1 | contig 19352 bp, 7 predicted proteins | sample MGYA00242896_ERZ507908 | MGnify/ENA primary metagenome ERZ507908 (study PRJEB26167, sample SAMN06115518) | human gut metagenome | host: Homo sapiens | place: China:Chongqing | collected 2015-08-20...
AACAGTTGTCAGGCGTTCGTTTGACAACTGTCAAACGAAAACTAACTTACTAATGAGACAAATGTACGTAGAATATAGAGAAACTAACCTATACCAATTGATATTTTATTTCCTGCAATAAAATGTAAATCTTAAGATTTTATTAAATTCTCCTTATAATATAAGGTAAGGAGAATCTTTTTTTTTACTTTTGTCCCCAAATATTATGGTACAAGCCATTCTAAAAGAAAGAATTATGCAGAAAAACCTTGTCATTGTCGAGTCTCCGGCAAAAGCAAAAACGATCGAGAAGTTTCTTGGGAAAGATTTCAAGGTCCTTTCAAGTTATGGACATATACGCGATCTGAAGAAAAAAGAATTCAGCATTGACGTAAAGAAGGACTTCAAACCCGACTACGAAATTCCGGCAGACAAAAAGGCTCTGGTTAGTACACTGAAAGCAGAAGCAAAAAGCGCAGAAACCGTATGGCTCGCATCCGATGAGGACCGCGAGGGGGAGGCTATTGCCTGGCATCTGTACGAAGTCTTAAAACTAAAACCTGAAAACACCAAACGAATCGTATTTCATGAAATTACAAAGAGCGCAATCTTAAAAGCGATCGAACGACCACGCGATATTGATCTCAACCTCGTAAATGCACAGCAGGCACGACGGATTCTGGACCGTATCGTAGGTTTCGAACTTTCACCTGTACTCTGGAGAAAAGTAAAACCGGCCCTCTCTGCCGGACGTGTTCAGTCGGTTGCTGTTCGTCTGATTGTAGAGCGTGAACGTGAAATACATGCCTTCAAGACAGAAGCCGCTTATCGCGTCACCGCCATATTCCTCGTTCCGGACACAGATGGCAAGTCGGTGGAGATGAAAGCGGAACTGACACGTCGCATCAAGACGAAAGAAGAAGCAAAAGCTTTCCTCGAAGCTTGTCAGGGAGCCACTTTTACAATCGAAGATATCACTACCCGTCCGGTAAAGAAAACACCTCCTGCACCGTTCACCACTTCTACGTTGCAACAGGAAGCTGCACGTAAATTGGGATATACCGTTGCGCAGACCATGATGCTTGCACAACGCCTGTACGAATCGGGATTTATCACTTATATGCGTACGGACTCTGTCAACCTCTCGGATTTTGCAACAATAGGAAGCAAAGAGGCTATCATTAAAATGATGGGAGAAAACTACGTACATCCCCGTCACTTTGAGACAAAGACCAAAGGTGCACAGGAAGCTCATGAGGCTATCCGCCCTACCTATATGGAAAACCAATCCATCGAAGGGTCAGCACAGGAAAAGAAATTGTACGACTTGATATGGAAACGTACCATCGCTTCCCAGATGGCAGATGCGGAGCTGGAAAAGACAACTGCTACAATCAGCATAAGCGGTAACAAAGATGTATTCACAGCTACCGGCGAAGTGATCAAGTTCGACGGATTCCTGCATGTATACCGTGAGTCCTACGATGATGACAATGAACAGGAAGATGAAAGCCGCTTATTACCTCCTTTGAAAAAAGGCCAGCGACTGGAATACGGCCCTATCATCGCAACCGAACGGTTCACTCAACGCCCGCCACGCTACACGGAAGCAAGTCTTGTGCGCAAACTGGAAGAATTGGGTATCGGACGTCCGTCTACGTACGCTCCGACAATTTCTACTATCCAACAACGTGAATATGTGGAGAAAGGAAACAAAGATGGGGAAGAACGCCTGTTCAACGTATTAACCCTGAGAGAAAATCAGATTAAAGACGAAAATCATACTGAAATAACCGGTGCGGAAAAAGCGAAATTATTTCCTACGGATACAGGTATCGTAGTCAATGATTTCCTCACTGAATATTTCCCGAACATTCTGGATTACAACTTCACAGCCAGTGTAGAAAAGGAATTTGACGAAATTGCAGAAGGAGAAGCGCAATGGACTTCCATCATGAAAACTTTTTATGATAAGTTCCACCCGTCTGTAGAAAACACTCTGGCTATCAAGACTGAACATAAGGTAGGAGAACGCATATTGGGAGAAGATCCGGTAAGTGGCAAACCTGTTTCAGTTAAGATTGGACGTTTCGGTCCTGTCGCACAGATCGGCACGGCAGATGATGAAGAAAAGCCTCGCTTTGCACAAATGAAGAAAGGGCAATCTATGGAAACCATTACATTGGAAGAGGCACTGGAATTGTTCAAATTACCCCGTACATTAGGCGAATACGAAGGAAAAACAGTAAGTGTGGGTGTGGGGCGTTTCGGTCCTTATGTTTTACATAACAAGGTATATGTATCTCTGCCGAAAGCAGCCGATCCGATGACCATCACTTTGGAAGAAGCGGAGCAACTAATTCTGGAAAAACGCCAGAAGGAGATGGAACGTCACCTCAAGAAGTTTGAAGAAGAACCGGAACTTGAAATTCTGAACGGACCTTACGGACCTTATATCACTTACAAAGGTTCCAACTATAAGATTCCCAAAGATATTGTTCCACAGGATTTGACATTGAAAAGTTGCTTGGAACTAATCAAGGCACAGAACGAAAAAGAGCCTGGTACAACCAAGAAAAGGAAAACGGCTCCAAAGAAAAAATAAACGGAAAAAAGGTGTTGCAATGATTATCAGAGCAACACCTTTTCCGTTTATAACATATTGTTCAAGAGAATATTACATTCTGGCAGGAACTTCAATACCCAACAGTCCCATTCCTAAACGAACGACTTTAGCCACATTGGCAGAAAGAGCGATACGGAATACTTTCACCGCTTCATTCTCTTCACGTAAAATGCTGAAGTCATGATAGAACTGATTATATTCTTTCACCAAATCGTATGTATAGTTGGCAATAATAGACGGGCTGTAATCTTCACCGGCCTGCTTCACAACGGCTGCAAAATCAGCTACCATCTGAATCAGTCCTTCTTCCTTTTCACTCAATTCGATTCCTGCCGGGATTTGTTCGGGAACAACAATGCCGGATTCGGCCGCTTTCCGCAGAACCGATTGGATACGCGCGTAGGTATATTGTATGAACGGTCCTGTATTACCATTGAAATCAATGGATTCTTTCGGATTGAATGTCATATTCTTACGGGCATCAACCTTGAGAATAAAGTATTTCAAAGCACCCAACCCCACAATACGGGCGATATCATCCGCTTCTTCCTGTGTCAAGCCATCCAACTTGCCAAGTTCCTGTGAAGTTTCTTTAGCGGTAGCGATCATCTCTTCCATCAAATCGTCGGCATCCACTACTGTACCCTCACGGGATTTCATCTTACCTTCCGGCAATTCCACCATTCCGTAAGAGAAATGCACCAGACTCTTTCCCCACTCAAAACCCAATTTATCGAGCAAGATAGAAAGTACCTGGAAGTGATAATTCTGCTCATTACCCACAACGTAAATCATCTTGTCAATCGGATAATCAGCGAAACGAAGTTTGGCCGTACCAATATCCTGTGTCATGTAGACAGAAGTTCCGTCACCACGAAGAAGCAGTTTGTGATCCAATCCTTCGGCAGTCAGGTCCGCCCATACTGAACCATCTTCTTTCTTGAAGAAGAAACCCTTCTCGAGCCCTTCCATCACCTTCTCTTTTCCTTCGAGGTAAGTATTGGATTCATAATATATCTTGTCGAAGCCGACACCCATCATCTTGTAAGTCTCATCAAATCCTGCATATACCCAGTTGTTCATCATCTCCCACAATCCGCGTACTTCCGGGTCACCGGCTTCCCACTTCACCAACATCTCACGGGCTTCCTGCATCAACGGAGATTCCGCTTCGGCTTTCGCCTTCGCTTCTTCATCGTTCATCCCCTGAGCTGTAAATTGAGCCATCAGTTCCTTCACTTCGGCTTTATAATGCTTATCGAAAGATACATAATAGTCACCCACCAGATGATCGCCCTTCTTGCCCGAAGTCTCAGGTGTTTCACCGTTTCCGTATTTCTTCCATGCCAACATGGATTTACAGATATGGATACCACGGTCGTTTACGATATTAGTCTTTACTACCTTGTTGCCGTTGGCAGCCACAATGTTAGCCAATGCGTTACCTAAAAGGTTATTGCGCACATGTCCCAAGTGAAGCGGTTTGTTTGTATTCGGAGAAGAATACTCGATCATTACCAACGGAGAAGTTTCGGTAGCTTTTACCAGACCATATTGCTCGTCAGCCTGAATCTCATTGAGCAGTTCAATCCAGGTAGCCGACGCAATAGTCAGGTTCAAGAACCCTTTTATCACATTAAAAGCAGCTACAGCCGGTTCGTTGGCTTTCAGATACTCACCGATTTCCTGGGCTGTCTGCTCCGGTCCTTTTCTTGACATTTTCAGGAAAGGGAACACGACCAAAGTCAGATGTCCTTCAAATTCTTTCTTCGTTTTTTGCAACTGCACCATCTTTTCAGGGACTTCCTGACCGTAGAGTGCTTTGAGTCCGTTGATGACGGACGCTACAAGTTTATCTTCTATCTTCATATTTACAATTATTTTCTGCGTACAAAGATACAGGATAATTTATAAAGGTTGCTCTTCTGAAGAAGAATTATTCTTCGCACCACGCTGATATATAGAAGGTGAGACTCCGAATTGCATCTTAAAACGTCTGCTAAAATAGAACGGATCATCGATACCTACCCGATAGGAAACCTCAGCCACTGTCAAATTTTCACCGGAAAGCAACAGTTCCGCAGCCTTTTTCATACGGATGATACGCAAGTATTCGTTAGGAGCATAACCGGTTACCCCTCGTATTTTCTTGTAAAATGCGGTACGCCCCATCTTCATTAGTGAAGCAAATTCATCAATAGTCAGTTCCGGTCGGGAAAGATGTTTCTCCAAAACAAGATTCAGACGATCGGCAAATTCCTTATCCCTGTCTGTAGAACAGACTGCCGGACGCATGATTCCCGGCTCATTCAAGTACTTCTCACGCAGCTTGTCACGCTGTTCGATCAATTGGAATACACGTGCCAACAGTAACTTAATGCTGAACGGTTTAGGAATATAAGCATCCGCACCGGACTCTATACCTTCCAGATATTTCTCCGGCGAACTCAAAGCAGTCAGCAGAATAATGGGAATATGACTCGTATCAAAGTCCGACTTCAACTTCTTTGTGACCTCAAAGCCTGTCATTCCTGGCATTAGAACATCGCAGATAATCAGATCTGCATCATAGGAACGTGCCTTCTCGAAACCGGATGTACCGTCGGCAGCCACTTCTACTTCAAAATAAGCCCCGATCTCCTCTTTCAAGAACTGGCGGATATCATTATCATCCTCTATTATCAATATCTTCCGTTTATTCAACGGATTTTCTACTTTCCCAAACTCCTGCAGTTCACGTTCTTCCTCCCCGAAATCGTTCCCCCCTGCCCAATGGACATCATGTGCATTGGCTTCTCTCAGCAACGCATTATTCGCAACAAGAAAATCTTTTTCTTCATAGACTGATTTGTCCGTCGGAACAGAGACAGTGAATACAGAGCCACCACCCTCGTTATCCGCATACTTGATTGTTCCCTTATGAACCTGCACCAATTCATGAGTCAGATGTAGTCCTACACCGATACTGTCGCCAGAGAAACTGCTTTGCATAAAACGTTTGAACAACTCAGCCTGTTTTTCTTTAGGTATTCCAACTCCGGTATCCGAAACCTGTATCTGTAGCATTTTCTTCACTTCATCCACAGTGACGGATAAAACAATACACCCATTGGAAGGAGTATATTTAAAGGCATTCGACAACAGGTTATAAGTCACCTTATCCAGATTTCCCTTATCAATAAACATCTTATAGGAAGGAACAGAAGGATTAAACCGGAAATCCATCTTCTTCTGTTCGGCTATATCACCAAAACTCAGGAAAATCTCATAAAGAAAAGCTACCACATCTGTCTCTTCCAACGACAAAGCCAATTTATTATTCTGCATTTTGCGGAACTCAAGCAACTGATTAATAAGCCGCAGCATGCGTTGTGTACTTTTATCCATTACACGGACAGCTCCTACCATATCAGCAGGGATTTTCTTGGCACGATGAATACGTTCCAAAGCCCCCTGTATCAGAGTCAGAGGTGTACGGAACTCATGCGATATATTTGTAAAAAACATCAGTTTATATTCCGTCAGCTGTTCTTCTACCTTAATTTTATTACGTAGAGTATTCATCTTCGATATTATTCGATAAGCCGCATATAAAACAGCTATACTCAATAGGACATAAATTAGCATTGCCCATGTCGTTTCCCAGAATGGAGGAACAACTACGATTTTCAATACAGACTCATCCGACCATGTACCAGCTGTATTCCTTGCCTTTACATGAAGATGATAGGATCCTGGAGGCAGATTCTTGTAAGCTGCAAAATTCAAAGAAGAAGGAGCACTCCAAGTATCGTCATATCCTTCCAGTTTGTAAGCAAACTTCGACAATCCAGCATCTGAATAGTTGAATGTAGAAAATTCAATCACAAACGAATTTTGTTCATAATTCAACCGGACAGACTCTGCATAAGCCAATGAAGCTTCCAATGGAAAATCCTTATCTCCCGGAATGACTGATATACCATTCAGTTTCAAATCCGTAAAAGTAACTTGCATAGGAGTATCTTTCACCGAAACATGCTTTGGGTCTACAATAACAATACCTTGTCCTGTACCCAATGCCAGACGTCCATCTTGCAGCTTCAGAACACTGTTTTCACTATATACATTACCCAATATATAATCAGAAAAAAGATAATTTTCGAACGTAACAGTTTCCGGATTAAAACAAGACAAGCCATATTCAGTAGAAACCCATATCATCCCCTTATCATCTTCAATTAGGGCCTGTACCATACTGCTTACCAATCCATCTTGTGAAGTATAATGAGTAAACTCCAGCTTATCGTAATTATGACCGACAACAGACATACCAAATCCAGCTCCCGACTCAGCCAGCCACATATGTCCTTTCCGGTCACGTATTATCGCACGGATATCATTACTTTGCAAATCACCACTTTCCAACGAATAATGTTTATAGGCTTCCGGATCTGCAATCAGTTTATCCGGATCAAAGACAAATATACCTTCACTCGATCCGACCCATATCCATCCGTTACTGTCCTCACACAACGTACGGGTTTCCCGCTGTCCGTTAGTACGAGTAAAGAAATGGCGGAACTCATACTTTCCATCCTGCGTAGGAACAGCCAGATTCAAACCTCCACCGAACGTACCTATCCACATACGACCTTTACGGTCTTTCAACATACAAAAGACATTATCCGATGAAAGCGACTTATCATTCAATTTATCATACCGATATTTTACATCTCCAATCCATACGCCTTCACCACGGGTAGCAATCCACAGATTCCCTTCATTGTCTTCACAAACAGCATAAGTATTTATATCATGATGAAATTTCTTTTTCTGAATCTCCAGCTTTGCATCATAAATATATAAACCGCCACTACGTGTACCTACCCAGATATCTCCATCAGAAGTAGAAGCAATCATACGCACCGTATTCGAGCGGTCGGCCATAGAATCTTTTTCGGGATACACACGTGATGCGCCTTCATTCAATACACTCAACTTAGATATACCCGCAAATTCAGAACTTACCCAGACACTTCCCGACCGGTCTTCCATCAGACATTGCAGATAATTGGAAGCCAATAGAGAAGAGATACCCGAATCGGATGTAAAATGCTGTATGCTTTCCGTAGCCGGATCATAAGCAAACAGTCCGTTGCCATATGTAGAAATCCAGATAATCCCTCGGCTGTCGTGCACAATGTAATATCGTTCCTTATCAATGAATCCAAGCTTGTCATAAGGCATTACCGAGAACACTTTCTTTTCTCCTGTATCCGATTTTATATAATACAAATTACCAGTACGGTTATATACCCAATAATCTCCTTTATCATCTTTTTTAACCTGTCCTTCAGGAATATTATAGTATGCCGGAGCAGACTCAACCTTAAAAGTCTTCATATCCAGACACAGCGTACCTTCTGAGGTCAAGATATACTGTTTCTGACCAATCCGAAAAAGTCCGGTCATCGCCCATTTTTTTGTTTTACGAGGAAGGCTTCCCAAAGATTTCAGTTTTCCGTCTGTCTGAAAGTAAAACAAATCACCTTCTGATGTCACAAAAACAAGATTATCCTCGTAAAACATAGCCTTCCAATACGAATGAGATTCATCTACCGCCACCAGCTTGTTATCTTTCCAATAATAAACACCTTGCTGTGTTCCTATCCATACTCTATCTCCGTGCTGACGGATAAAATGAACATTGTTGCTCTTCAAAGAGCCATTTTGTACGGTAAATGATGTAGAAGTGAAACGACCATCCTGATAGGTCACACGGCGACATCCGTGAGAAGCTCCCCATAGCCACACAGCTTCTTCTGTTATAAAAAAGCCACGATAATGATCCTGATATTCTCCGCAACCGGTAAAATCGACAAAACAGTCATGCCTTAAATCATAACAGCTGATTAAATCGGCTGTCGTTGTAATCCACAAAAAACCATTCTGATCCTCTTCCAGCACCTTCACCCGATGGTCTGCCAGAGAAATCTTTTTCGATTTCTGAGGACGAAAGGTGATAAGAGAATTACCGTCATAACGATTCAAGCCATTCAGTGTGGCCATCCAGATAAACCCTTTACTATCTTGATAAATATAACGCACAGAATTGTTTGCAAGTCCATCAGCAGTAGTCAGTCGTTCGCTGCGAAGTTCGATTGCAGCCTTCGCCGAAAATGACGACAACAACAAACAGCCCAACCAGCATAGTATCCAAATCTTTTGGTTTTTCATACAGTATAAAAACAAATGTTTCTTGATGCAATTAACTAAGCACAAAATTACAAGAAAGATAAAACATAGCAAACAGAATCACACATCTTAGGTACGGTTTATACAATATTCTAGGAATATGTACTTTTGTACATTGAATTATATCAACAAAGCCCTTAATTTTGTTTCATCAAGACAAACCAATCATAAAATACCAATGAAAAAGAAAGACATACTGACAGCTCTATTGCTATTAGGAAGTACTGTACAAGCACAAAACTGGCCCGAAATAAAGCCTGAAGCACGACCGGGAAGCCGATGGTGGTGGATGGGAAGTGCAGTCGATCAAAAGGGACTTGCATACAATCTTCACAAATACGGTACAGCCGGAATAGGCAGTCTGGAAATAACGCCTATCTATGGTGTAAAGGGAAACGAACAGCGAGATATCCCGTTTTTGTCATCCCGATGGATGGAAATGTACCAATACACCCAAGACGAAGCACAGAAGAACGGCATCGACATCGATATGAATACCGGAACGGGATGGCCATTCGGAGGACCGGAAATCACATTGGAACACGCGGCTACCCGAGCTATATTCGAGCAATATACTGTAACGGGGGGTAAGAAGATAGAACAACAAATAGAGATTACATCTCCTAAGGAACAAAAGCAACGTGAATTTGCCCAATTAAGCCGACTGATGGCTTATGCTGAAGACGGAACATGTCTGAACCTGACATCGAAAGTAAAAAACGGCAAGCTCGAATGGAATGCTCCGAAAGGTGAATGGAAACTGATTGCTTTGTTCGTAGGCAAAACGCTTCAAAAAGTAAAACGTGCTGCTCCTGGCGGAGAAGGTTATGTAATGGACCACATGAATCCGGAGGCTGTAAAAGAATATTTCACCAAATTCGACCGCGCTTTCAAACAGAACAAAGCAACCTATCCGCGTACATTCTTTAATGATTCATACGAAGTGTATAAGGCAGACTGGACTCCTCACCTGCTGGAAGAATTCGAACGCCGCAGGGGCTATAAACTCGAAGAACACTTTCCTGAATTTCTGGATGCTTCACGTCCGGAAGCAACTCGCCGTATCGTGTCCGATTATCGTGAAACTGTCAGCGAAATGCTGATAGACAACTTTACGAGCCAATGGACAAAATGGGCTCACAAACACGGTAGCACAACTCGCAATCAGGCACATGGTTCGCCTGCCAATCTGATAGATACGTATGCTTCGGTCGACATTCCTGAATGTGAAGGATTCGGTCTGACAGACTTTCATATCAAGGGGCTGCGCAAAGACTCCCTCACCCGACCGAATTTTTCGGATATTTCGATGCTGAAATATGCGTCCTCGGCTGCACACATAGCCGGCAAGCCTTATACTTCTTCGGAAACATTTACCTGGCTGACGGAACATTTCCGTACTTCTCTCTCACAGTGTAAACCGGATATGGACCTGATGTTCGTATCGGGAGTCAATCACATGTTCTTTCACGGGACACCATATTCGCCACAAGATGTGGCATGGCCTGGATGGTTGTTCTACGCAAGCATCAATATGTCGCCTACCAATAGTATCTGGCGTGACGCACCTGCATTTTTTGAATACATAACCCGCTGCCAGTCTTTTCTGCAAATGGGACAACCCGATAATGATTTTCTGGTTTATCTGCCCATATACGATTTATGGGACGAACTTCCGGGACGACTTGTTTCGTTCGACATCCATAAAATGGACCGGTACGCCCCGAAGTTTATCAAGACCATCCAGACAATTATTGCCGGAGGATATGATGTAGACTATATCTCTGATGCTTTCATCAAGACGACACGTTGTGCAGACAATCAGCTCGTCACCAGCGGAAGCACGCACTATAAAGCACTCATTGTTCCTGCCGCCCGACTAATGCCTGCCGCCACACTCAAGAAACTGGTAGAACTGGCTCGTCAGGGTGCAACCGTGATTTTTGTAGAACAATATCCCGAAGATACTCCGGGATACAATCGTCTGAAACAAAACCGCGCCGCTTTCATAAACATCACCGGACAACTTCCTGACGTCGATTCCTTTACACATACACAGACATTCACACTCGGAAAAGGACGCATCATTGTCGGTTCCGACTATCAGCAGGTACTGGCACAGACGGGAACAGCCTCAGAAGAGTTGAAAACACGATGTGGACTTCAGTTTATCCGCCGCTCGAATCCCGAAGGGCATCATTATTTTGTTTCGTGTCTGCAAAACAAAGATATAGACGAATGGGTTACACTGAATGTTCCCGAAACGACTGCCATGTTCTTCAATCCGATGAACGGAGAAAGAGGCAAGGCACAAAGCCGGATAGAAAACGGGAAATTGCAGGTCCGTCTGCAACTGAAATCGGGGGAAAGCCTCATCATTCAGACATTCGACAAGTCACTGGACGAAGAACCAGCGTGGAATTATCCCGAAGAACAGACATACAGCCTGAGTCTGGACCACGGATGGAAACTGGAATTCGTAGAAAGCATACCAGCTATAAACGGTCAGTTTGACATAGACTCTCCCACATCATGGACAGAACTGGAACAACCGGAAGCTAAAATCAATATGGGAACCGGCCGCTACTCCATCGAAATAAACATGCCTTCCATGGAAGCTGACGACTGGATACTGGATTTAGGTGACGTACGCGAGAGTGCGCGTGTACGTATTAATGGAAACGATGCTGGCATAGTCTGGGCAGTTCCATTCCGGTTAAAGGTCGGAAAATGGCTAAAACCAGGAAAGAACCAGATAGAAGTCGAAGTAACCAATCTGCCAGCCAACCGTATCGCTGATATGGATCGCAAGCATATAGAATGGCGTATCTTTAAGGATATCAATATGGCAAAGCTGAACTACGTAAAAGGCGACTACAAAAACTGGGATACAATGTCTTCCGGTCTTAACGGGAATATACGCTTAATACCAGTAAGTTACAAGGAGTAAAAGCCGTTTTACCGGATAGTAAAACTCAACGTTCAGCAAGGAACAAAAAGGCTTCAGCAAGTTTCTTTTAAAATATGCTCAAATTTCAGCCGGAATTTGTACAACACATAAAAAACATTTGTACAAACTTCCGGCATTTTTGTACAGAAATAAAAAAAACATCAGCATGTTTTCACATAAACATGCTGATGTTTTTATCCACTTATGGGCAGATTCTCTTTCTATCGTTGTAAAGTAACTCCCATCAGCCCGATAACTACGTCATTGGCAAGAGTTTCAAGGGTAAGCGATTCAAGCGTTTTTTCCGGATCGAGCGACATATCCAGCAGGACTCCTGCTCCGCCTTCTATCTCACGACCGTACACGCCCGTTATACCTAACTCTTTTCCCAGGTCACGACTTACTTTTCCGGTTCTCAGATGTAAGCGATACGGACGAGGTTCAGGCACTGTAAATGCTTTTCCATCTACATAAAAATCCTGTTCTATCGGACACCAGTTATCCGGATTAGTCAGAGTCAGTTCGGTATACGTACCGTCGGTATAACGCACTTTCAGCACCCCATTTGCAATGTGACACTGCATATGATTGGTACTTCCGGCAAGCAACAAATACGCATGCGACGCTTTTCCTGCAAGCGGAATACAAATACTGTCTGGATAATTGTCCCACAAAGAAGTAAATGCAATATTATTCCCTTCTTTCATCAGGCGGAACGGAACACCCAGCGAAGTATTAAACCGGTTGTCACGAACCAGATTCCGCAATCCACTGTCGTCAATCGAAGCGCTCAGCAGCGGATGACACCACTCCCCTATACCCTGCACAGGAAGCTGCAAGGTAGTATACGGAGAACGCGGAGAGAAATATTGTTCACGGAAAATAGATGTAACCGAATCGTTCAAGTATTTATCCATATCAATCATGCGACAGGCAGATGTATTCACCTCCGAGAAATCCTCTCTCGCTGCAACATAAGGAGACTGGATAAAGACATTTACCGGTTGCCACCAGTCCATATCTCCTTGTCGGGTACGGACAAAGAAAGTATGATGTCCTTCTACCCCCTTATTTATGTTTGTGCTGTAACTGTTTCCTTCAATCGTTGTAGATGCTGAAACACCCTGCGGATCGTAAATTTCACACAGTTGGATTCCCTGAGGCGCGCGAAGTGAAATCTGTCCACCGGCATCAACGTTCAGTTCTCCGGCAACAAGTGTCTGCAAAGGCTTTCCTTTCCAACGAATAGTTATTTCGGCATTTTCCGTTTCGGAAGCTACCACGAGTAATTCCGGACTGCCACTTGCTGCATCAACCAAACTCCAGTCCGCTTTCTTTCCGTTCACTTCAACCGAAGCCACTTTCTCGCGAACAGCCTTTATCCGAAGTCCGATTTCTAATGGTTTACCGAAACGCTGGGTAATTTGATAAGTATCTGCATCTTTTTCTCTTGAGAAATGATAGGTCACATCCGGCGTTGCAAGCGATGCTTTCTTCCAGTCGGACGGGAATCCCGGACGGATACCCAGCCTGTCGTTCATCAAATCGGGCAAAATACCATACACTCCCTGAATCATAACACGTGAAGCAACTCCTACAGGATCGCCAAAATCACGGTAACATTCCCCACGGGCAGCATCGTAAAAACTAATCTGCCCGAAGTTTCCGGGACTGTCGCCCAGATACATGCCATCGAGAACAGAGCTTTTCAATAGTTTATATCCCTCATCAGAACGACCTGCCTGAAAATAAGCAAGAGCCGTATGCATCACTTCGGCAAAGGCTACATTGTTGATACTCCACGAATAAGGCAGCCAGTTGGTGGTAGAGATTGTAGCATAACCTTCATCCTTCAGTCCCTTTCCTTCAACCGGAATATGAGGAATCTGCGTATCGACATACCGTGTTGCCTGATAAGCCTGAAACGGATTAGCCGTTTCGCTGTCCAACGCATGATAAATCGTCCAGACTCCCGCACTCTCATGCAAACGCTTGTGTCCCATGAAATCCTGATATTCCGCCCAATGACCTTTATCAGACAACCATAAACGTTTATTCATTGCAGCCAGAATACGGTCAGCCTCTTTCTGATACGGTTCCGGATTCTCCCCTATCTTACGGGCTATTTCCGCAACCATCTTATTGGCACGATAGTTATAGGCAGACGAATGCGTCACTGCTCCACTGTTATAATACAAGGCATCGCTCGCCCAGATACAGGCATACGCATCATACAAGCCGTCATTGTCGGGGTCATAATTCAGTTTCTCCCAGGCAAGATGACGAGTTATGACTGGCCACATTTGGCGGGCATATTCCAAATCACCTGTCCAGTTGAAATGCCACAACAATTCATCGATATAACATAAGTTCATGTCATAGTGATGCATCTGATTGTTTCGACGTGGATTACGACAAATATATCCGTTACTATACTGAGGAGTTCCCCATTTTTTAACAGAACGTGCCAGATGCAAAGCAGAATCCTGTGCCGGATGCGGAATCATATTGGGTACATCGGTTACCTGACTGGCAGCATAAGCATCGAAATGCTTACGGGCACGGTCGTGCCATCCCAAAGCATCTCCCGTATAAGCAGCACGCCATCCGCTTAGCGGCATGCGCCATCCTACCGCTCCATGAAGCCAGACCTGCCCGTCCCAAATACCATCGGCAGCAACAGCCAGTGCTCCGCCCAGCGTATTGAAATAAGGATCGGGAGTAGTAAAACGAATACGCGAAGCCAGTGCCTTTCGAGCATCCTCAGCTTTCTGATACAAACGTCTTCCCTCATCAAGCGGAACAAGCTTCAAATCCAGATTTTCCAAAACCAGATAAACCTCATCTGTCAACGGCAAATCGTACTCTTTCTGCATTTGAGGCTTTTCGGGGGCTTCGAAACATCCAGGAGGATCGGCTCCCATATCACCGTTACGGCTCAGTTTCTTCGCCCGGATTTCAGAGATAAAACAACGCAAAACCATATCCTCCGCCAAATCTTTCGCTGAGAATTTCCAGACAGCTCCGTCAGCATCCGGAAAAGCCAATACGGACACAGAGAGCGTTCCTTTTCCTAAAGCCGCATCTTTCAGTAGATACGTACGTCGGCCGGCAGTATATCTGGCTTCACAAAATTCAATTGAATCGAGAGCGACTGACAGTCCCCTGCCTTGCAGAAGGAAACGAATATGCTTGCTGTTACGCTTATCGTATGCAGCAAAAACCGGACGGTCGCTTGTTTCAAGACGAAAAGGCGACCAGCTTCCGTACAACGCTCTGGTAAACCGGTTCTTCCCGTTTATACACACAAAATCGTCCCCCTCGGGATAATACTGAAGCGTACGCTCAGCCCCTCGTTTATGTTCATTGTAAGAAGTCGACTCGATAAAATCGCCGATCTTTTTAGCCTGTTTGGTTTGTGCCGGTAAGGAAACAGTTCCCAGTGCCAACAACCACACAAACGAAAACAAGTTTCTTTTATTCATTTTTCAAATAGCTTTATTCATTCTAAAAAAATACAGATTAACCAGAAGTCATATACTCTTGAATACTTCCAGTTAATCCGTATTCTCTAAACATATTCAATTTATCATGGAAGTGGCTTCAGACCTTCCCAACGCACATTCCATTTACCATCTTTCGGAAATCCCGGATTTACACCTTCAGAACCATCCCAACCGGCACACATCATCGCTACCGCAGTAAGCAATCCACCATTGCCTGGCAAATATACACGCAGACGTCCGTCCTGATAGTTATGTCCGTTTACCAAATAAGTATTGGTACGCTTATCCATGAGCAAAGCACCTACAGCCTTCTCAGGTTCACCCAGACGAGCAGCATCCATGGCAGTCATCGGATAGTCCCATCCCCATGTCTTGTTCCAGTTCCAGTTATCCCATACCCAGTTCAGCGTATTCTTCATATATTCAGGATTGACCAGCTTATTCATCGGCAAAATACCTACTGCTCCAAGCACAGCCATATGATCGGATGTAAAACGGATATCCTTATATGTATCGACAGCTGTTTCGGCGGCCAGATACAACTTATCTTCATTGTAAGCAAGAGGAGAAAGCTTTTCTATCAGTGTATCCCATTCAGGCACACGCTCCATACCGGCACGTTCGCGCCAGGTCTGTGCAGTCTGCATACCGAACAACCAGTATGACAATTCAAACGGAGGATTTACCGTATCGGCAGCACGCAATGTTTCTTGTGCAGGAATAGCTCCTTTCAGAATATAGCGGTCGTGTTCCTTATCGTAAACAGCAAACGAATACATGAACTCGGCTGTCTTCTGAATCAGATCATTGTATTTCTTAATCAGTTCATCCGATGGATTGGCACGATACAGAAGCTCTGCCAGATAAATCAAATGTGGCTGCTGCCAGATAAGGAAGCTTCCGACATTGGAAGGTGCTTCCATTCCGCTAGGATCTGTCATCTTCATCCAACGTATTCCTTCGAATCCTTGACGTTGTGCTATTTCACGGGCAACCGGCTCAGCCTGATGATACCATGCCAATGTACGGTCGAGCAGTTCAGGATGTCCCCATAAAGCGAATTGTGCCTGATGCCACCAAATCATTTCCATATGGAACTTGCCAAACCAAGAATTATAAGTAAGCCCTGTTTCTTGTGGAGGAGTAGAACCTGCACACTGAATTGCAAGCAGGTATTGACTCAAAACAACACGACGCTCCAGTTCTTTTGCTCTAGAATCGGTACAGAGAGAGAAATCAGCTACCCCACCTTTATTCCAGAAGTTATTCCAATATTCGGACGAAGCCTTCTCCGCTTCAGCAAATGTAACAGCAGGAGTCTTGGATTCCTCCGGAGTAAACTGACAAGTAAAGGCCAGAACAGTATCAGCAGGTGTCAATACAAAATAGTTTTTACTCTTCTCTGCCAATGTAGCTTTTCCTTCCCAACGGATAGTTACATAGTAAGTTGTAGCATCAAGTTCACGCTTCAGTACTGCCGACTGCTCGTCTTGACTGACAAGAGTAGTAGTATGTTTATCGTTTGCATTCCAGTTACACGCATCATCACAATGTCCACCTGTAGGATAAGGGAAATGGAATCTTATTCCAGGGTGTAACTGAGATGAAACACGGGCAGCAATCATATCATATTCCGGATGACAAACAGTCTGCACATAGTACGGAACGTCCGAAATACTGAAACTACTGCTCACCTCTCCATTCCACATATCCAGTTTATGCTGGATATTCTGCAACTGAGAAGCCGTAACACCCTCTTCCAGTTCCAATCCCACAATTCCCAAATGCAAACGATGAGGATTAACACGAAGCCAATTGGATGCCTCACGTTGACGTCCTTCTTCTTTAAATTGACAAGAATATATCTCCTTATGTCCACGGCCAAAATCGTATTCTCTCCAGGCATCCTCCGGCTTATATCCATCAGGGTTAGCAAAACTATGCCAGCCCCACTGACTCTGTGTTCCTAAAGGTACACCATTTTTATATACGTCGGGAAATGTTTGTAGTCCGGTAATATCCGTTGTAAAAGCAAACTCTCCATTACCAACAGACAAAGATGCCAGTGAATCTACTGCCGTCACAGAGGGATTATTGCGGGTAACCAGCGCAGGACGGTCGATAGGTTCTTGTTTTTCAGCACTGCACGCCGCTAAAGTCAGGGCAGCAAGTGAATAAATCAGTTTTTTCATGTATTCTTAATTTTATTTCTTTAAATTAATGTAGAACCTTGAATAATAGCATATTTATGTACATTGCGAATATAAAACATCTAAACAAAATCCTACATAGAATAATGTACATTCTACTAGAAAAATATACAAATGCACGAATATCATACTCATTTAAATAAAAAATCCATTCAGATTAGTTAGTATTTCACCAAGCCATTAATATACAGTTCAATATTAGTGTAATATTTGCAAATCGTAAAAGATGAAGCATCACCAGCATCCTGCGGATTTAATTTATGCTCTTTTTCCCACTTATCAGGCATACCGTCGCCATCACTATCCTGTAGAGGAGTACCTTTTCTCAATTCAGGCCAGCCTCCTGCTTGAGCGGGTGTGTCAATAAAGCCATTCTTTCCATATAATGAAATACCTCGTTTTATCTGACTCACTATTTCGCTGTCATAATTGTCACGTACCAGGCTGCAACCAGCTTGTTCCAATACTCTACGATATGCTTCCTGAGGTGTATCCTCCTGAATAGTCTCGTATGCAAAAGGAAGACTAACCAGACAAGCAAGCGAATCTTTGCCAAAAACACCTTTTCTGTTGTCTTGAGAAACTGCTACATTCTCTTCTAATATATTACCACTTATATAATATTTTCCTGTACCGTCTTCAGCTACATCCAACAGTTTATAAGGACATTGAGTACCAGGCCCCGGTTTATAATAGTTGGCTACCATATTAATTTCACCATAACGTCCGCCTCCATAAGCCGCCTTAAATCCCCAGTTAAAGACAACATTATTACGGAAATCTACCATTTTCGTGCTATCAACCGATGAAAATCTCGGATTACGACTAGAATGATTTGCCAATAAATTGTGATGAAATGTCGCTTTATAGCCACCCCATATACCTCCAAAGCCATGACATCCTTTGGTATGAACAGAACATGTAAGACTCTGGTTAATCATGCACCACTGTACCGTCAGGTTCTTAGTCTTATAAATCGACAAACATTCATCAATCGACCAACTAGAGGTCAGATGATCCAGAATAACATGATGCTGTCCGTAACGTCCTCCACCTATACCGTCAGCGTCAGTTTTATATTTATCACCTACCCTGACACGAATATAGCGTATGATTACTTCGCTTGCATTCACAATTAAAGGATTATCTTTTAGACAAATCCCATCTCCCGGTGCAGTCTGACCGGCAATCGTAATACTATCATGATTGATACGTAGAGGAGTTTTCAATTCAATCGTACCATCTACATCGAAAACAACAATTCTAGCCCCGCTCTGCTCTACGGCTTCCCGAAAACTTCCCTTACCGGAATCGTTCAGATTAGTGACTTTTATCACTTTTCCACCTCTTCCTCCTACCGTATATTTTCCATAACCTTCTGCTTCGGGGAAAGCCAGGTGCTGTGCTTGAACATAACTAAACATCCCCAACAGAATGTATAGAAACCCAATTCTTTTAAAAAACATATCTATAAACATATAGCTAATCAGAAACAATATTAAAAAAGGCAAGATTAGGGATATATCTCCAATCCTGCCTTTTCATTTCTTATTTTACAAGATTAATAACATGGATGCTGCTGACCTGCCAATCCAGGATTCACATCAATAATACTTGTTGTACTGAAGGGTAATATTTCAACCATATTTTTCTGTAATCCATAGAACATTCTGGTTATAAATGTATTATCTTCATACTCACTAGAATCAACATACAAACCACCTTTGCTCTTAATAGTATGGCAGCCAAACATATTCAAGATAGTATAAGTAACTGGAGTCAACTTAGTTCCAGCTGGAGCTGAATTTTCAGAGAAATAAACATTACCTGCTTCATCTTCGTAA
>ENA-UEPL01001315-UEPL01001315.1-human-gut-metagenome-genome-assembly--contig:-NODE-1315-length-19314-cov-6.458024_pt1 | contig 19314 bp, 17 predicted proteins | sample MGYA00242896_ERZ507908 | MGnify/ENA primary metagenome ERZ507908 (study PRJEB26167, sample SAMN06115518) | human gut metagenome | host: Homo sapiens | place: China:Chongqing | collected 2015-08-20...
AATGTGCTTTCTTTTTGTAAAATTGAACATTCCGGCCGAACATAAGCTGGTGCCATATATCAAGTTTGAGTATTGAATAGAGCGGTTAATGAATTTATTTTTTGAAGAAGACGGAGCATTCAAAGTCGGAACAGAAATGTCCGGCACCGATTCGGCCTGCCAAGTTGAACTACCGACAGGAAAAAGAATAAAAGTTAAGCGCTCTCACATCTTCGTGACGTACAACAGTCCGTCACCGGCTGAATTTTTAGCTCGAGCCCAGCAGGAGTCTGAAGAAATCGATCTGGAAATCCTCTGGGAATTTGCACCGGATGACGAGTTCGATTTCAAAACCATCGCGGCAGAGTATTTCGGAGACAGCATTACCCCAATTCAGCAGGCGGCGACGATTCTTCGTCTGCATTCCAATCCGGTTTATTTCTATCGAAAAGGCCGCGGCAAATACCGTAAGGCACCGGCCGAGACACTGAAGCTGGCTCTTGCCGCGATTGAACGAAAGAAAAAGCTGGAAGAGCAGAAGGACGCTTATGTTCAGATGCTCATCGAAGAACATAAGGTCCCAGCCGAAATTGCCAATAAGGCTATTGAGCTTTTGGTTCGTCCCGATAAGAACTCCATTGAGTGGAAGGCTCTGAATGAAGCGAGCGACAAACTCAGCTGTATGCCGCTGCGTTTGCTGCTCGATGTCGGTGCGATTCCGAATGCTTGGCGCTGGCACGTCGAAAGCTTCTTCATGATTAACTTTCCGAAAGGAAAGAATTTTCCCGAAAACCTCTCCAAGCCTCATCGCGAAGCACATGACGAGCTTCCCTTATCAGATGCCGTTGCATTCTCTATTGACGACTCGGAAACCACGGAAATTGATGATGCCTTGTCGGTAACGCCGTTGGAAGACGGAAAAACGCGCGTTGGTATTCATATTTCCGCACCGGGCCTGGGCATTGAACCTGGGTCGGACATCGACTTGGTCGCTCGGGAAAGAATGTCGACCGTCTATGCACCGGGACTTAAGACCACGATGCTGCCGAAAGATTGGGTAGCAGCCTTCTCTTTAGACGAAGGACTGATCTGTCCTGTCGTTTCTCTTTACGCCGTTGTCGATAACGAAACGCTTGCCGTTCTCTCCACTGATACTCGCCTCGAACGCATCAAAATCGAAAAGAATCTGCGTTATGACCTGATCGCCGATAAGGTGACGGAAGAAGCTATTCAAGAGGGCAACCTTCCTGTTCCTTATGGCCCCGAGCTCATTTGGCTTTGGAAGTTCGCCAAGAAACTTCTGAAAGATCGCGAAGAAGTTCGCGGCAGACCCGAACCCGTCGGACGCATTGACTGGTACTTCAGCCTGAAGGGCGAAGACGAGAATGCGGAAATCGAATTGAAGGGACGCCGAAGAGGAGATCCGCTGGATCTGCTCGTGGCCGAAATGATGATTTTTGCGAACTCGACCTGGGGCGGATGGCTGGAAGAAAGAGATGTGGCCGGTATCTATCGTTCCCAGCGAATGGGGCGCGTCAAGATGACAAGCGTTCCGGGGCCGCATGACGGTATCGGTGTTCCTTATTACGCTTGGTCGACTTCTCCACTACGCCGTTACGTTGACATGGTCAACCAGCGTCAGATTATTGCGACCCTTAAAGGCGAAAAAGCCCCGTATCGCAATAATGACTCCGAGCTCTTCTCGATCATTTCTACTTTTGATTCCAACTACTCGGCTTTCAACGACTTCCAGTCCCGTATGGATCGCTACTGGTCGATGCGGTGGATTGAACAGGAAGGCATTAACGAACTCAAAGCTACGGTGGTTAAGGGCGACCTCGTAAGGATTGAAGGCCTGCCGATGGCTCAGCGCGTCCCCGGATTGCCTGAGCTTCCGCGCGGTCAGAGCGTCCTGATGAAGGTTTTGAATCTCGACTATCTGTCTTTAGTCATGGAATGCAGTCTTATTAAAGTGCTGAACGAAAGCCATGAGGAAGATTTAGAAGAGGAAGAGATCGAAGTTGAAGTCGGGACGCCGGAAGCTGTGCCTCCGGAAGAGCCTCAGATTGAAGGGGTTGAGCCTGGGAACGAAGGGCTGCCGTGATGGATAGAAAACCTCTCTTCTATCCCGTAAAGACATGAGGTAAGATTTAGAAAAGAAATCTTGAAAGGATTCATCAATATGAAGCAGGTTACCAAATTAGGAGTTATGGGTAATCCCATCGGACATAGTCTCTCTCCGGAAATCCATTTAATGTTTGCCAAGCAGTTCGGCGACGAGATTTCCTACGATAAAGTTGAAATCCCGCTCGGCGAATTTGAGAGCGCCATCGGCGAAATGATCGACGAGGGCTATCACGGACTCAATGTCACGATTCCTTTCAAGTTAGACGCTTTCCGCTGTTCTACAAAGTGTTCTTCTCAGGCTCGCCAGTCACGTGCCGTGAATACGCTTACTTTCCAAAACAACAAGATTCTCGGTGAAAACACAGACGGCACGGGTTTCATTCGTGATTTGGAAGAGCGTCTGAAGTTCTTTGTAGAACACAAAAAGATTCTTATCCTCGGCGCCGGCGGTGGTGTTCGCGGTATTCTCCCGGCCCTGATGGAACGCATGCCCAAGTCTGTGACCGTGGCTAACCGTTCTGTTGCTCGTGCTCAGGAACTCTGCGACGAGTTTGGGATTCAGAGCATCCTTTATGATGAGACCGGTTCCGAGTCTTATGACCTGATTGTGAATGCCACGCCGACAAGCCTGCAGAATAAAGCTCCTTTGGTTTCTCCGTTCGCATTTGACGGATGCGAACTCGCCTACGACTTGGTCTACGCCGCTAAGCCCACACCGTTCATGGAACTGGCTAAACAGGGCGGCGCAAGACACGCTTCCGACGGTCTCGGGATGCTGGTTGAACAGGCGGCCGATTCCTACGAAATTTGGATGGGCCATCGTCCGGGTACCCAAGACGTTTACGCAAAACTTCGCGAAACTCTGGATAAAAGCGCAAAATAAGGGCGCAACCCGACAGGTGAAACCTTGAGCGCAAACAATCCTTCTTCTCAGCTTCACGACCCTGATTATGACGTCGCAGTAAGAGACCCTGAGGCAGCAGCCCGGGGGCTGGCGCTTGTGCAGCAGCTGCTTGACGAAGGGGAAGATGCGGCTGACCGCAAAGATCTAAAGGTCGGCGAAGAGATCAAAAAAGAGCTTCGCGATACTCTGTCGGAACTGCACCCTGCCGATATCGCCTACATTCTGGAAGCCCTTCCGCTCGATGAACGTCTCATCGTTTGGGACTGCGTGCGCTCCGGACGCGACGGCGAAATTTTGGTTGAAGTCAATGAAGGTGTTCGAGAAACCTTGATTGACGCCATGAACCGCGATGAGTTGGTGGACGCTGTCGAAAGCTTGGACACCGACGAAATCGCCGACTTAGTCGAAGACTTGCCGCCGGACGTTGTGGCCGAAGTTCAGGAAGGTCTGTCGCACGAAGAAAGAGCTCAGCTGCGCGCGGCCATGAGCTATCCGGAAGATACGGTCGGTGCCCGTATGGACTTCGAAATCGTATCGATCCGTCAGGAAGTCACGCTCGATATCGTGCTTCGTTATCTTCGCCGCTTAAAGAAACTCCCCGACCATACCGACCAGGTATTTGTGATTGACCGAGAAGAACGTCTCATGGGTACGCTGCCTGTTGACCGTATTCTGACGCATTATCCGGAGGATGCCGTTAAAGACGTCATGCTCACGGAGGTTTTACGACTGTCTCCGCTGGAAGATGTCAGTGACGCAGCACAGGCCTTCGAACGTTACGACTTGGTGAGCGCACCGGTTGTTGACGAGGCAGGACGTTTGGTCGGACGTCTTACCGTGAACGAAGTGGTGGACGTGATCCGTGAAGAAAGCGATGAAGAGGCTTACGGTGCGGTCGGTTTGGATGACGATCAGGATATTTTCGATTCGGTTTGGTCATCTGCGAAAGCCCGCTGGGTCTGGCTCGGTGTGAACCTCTTTACGGCCTTCTTTGCTTCCCGCGTAATTTCCGCATTCGACGGAACGATTGAAAAGGTTGTTGCATTGGCAGCCTTAATGCCGATTGTCGCGGGTATTGCTGGCAACTCCGGCAACCAGACACTGACACTGCTGGTCCGTTCCCTTGCTACCGGTCAGATTACCGAAGCCAACCAAAGCGACGTGGTCAAAAAAGAAGTCTTGGTGGCTTTGGTCAATGGTTTTATTTGGGGCATTATTGCCGGTCTCTTTACCTGGGGGCTCTACTACGACTCTCCGGACGGCATGAAGCTCGGCTTTACCATGTTCTTGGCCATGATGCTGAATATGCTCATGGGCGCGATTGTGGCTATCCTCGTTCCGATTACGCTTAAGAAACTCGGCCGAGATCCGGCCATGGGCGGATCGGTACTCCTGACATTTATTACCGATTCAGGCGGTTTCTTAATCTTCCTCGGCCTGGCAACCTATATATTCGGATAATCAAGACTCAACTTTGAGAATCCGAATGAAAGCAAAAATCTGCGGTTCTTTATGTCTACTTTCTGCTGCGGTTCTTTTATCCAATGCGCATGCAGAAACTCCCTCCGACGTTTTGCAAGCGATTCCCCATACAGAAGAGCTTCTCAATGTCGTTGTAGTCTCACGCCACGGTGTGCGTTCTCCGACTCAATCTGCAGAAAAACTGCACGGTTGGTCGGATAAGAAGTGGTCGGCTTGGCCCGTTGCTCCTGGATTGCTCACATCTCGCGGTTTTTATCTTGTCAAAGCCACGTGGAAACTCAATCGCAGTCGCGCTCCTTTTACCTACGGGGTCTGTCCGAAGCCGGAAGACGTTCAAATCATTGCAGACGTTGATGAACGAACACGCAAAACAGCCGAGGCTTTAAATGAGGGCCTCTATCCGACCTGTGGTTATAAAGTTAAGGTCACGAGTTCCGAACATTCAGCGATTTTTTCTCCGCTGAAGGCGAAAGTCTGTCGAATTGACTATCCCAAAGAGCTCGAAGAAAAACTCACTCAAAAAGTTGTCGGGATCAACGAAAAGTTTGCGGCTCAAATGGCTGAGATCTCGAAACTAACGGGACATGAGTTTACCGGGCCGATGCGCGCAAAGGTCAGTAAATATAAAGTTGGCTTTAAGGGAGCACCGTACGATTGCTCGAGCATTACCGAGATCTTTGCTTTGGAGTGGGGCCAAAATCCTGAAAAGAAGGTCGCTTGGGACCAATTGGATTGGAACGGAATTCTGCATCTCATGCCGATACGCGTTGCTGTATTTTCTGCGCTTAATCGAGACATGGAAGTTGCTCGTTACAAAGGTTCGGCTTTAGCGAACAAGATTATTGAGAGCCTCGATCACGGTCCTAAATACACCTATCTTATCGGGCATGACACGAACTTGGCTAACCTCGGCGAAATTTTTGATTTGAACTGGAAACTTCCCGGAAGAGATCAGAACGAAAATACGCCGGGCGGTTATCTGACCTTTGAGAAATGGTCCGTTAACGGACAGCCGGAAATCCGTGTGTTTTATTCGGCGTTATCACCCGAACAAATTCATGCAGAGAGGGTGACTCAGCCAACCGATGATTTCGAGATTCTTCCCCGCGGAACGAAGTTCGATGAATGGAAGACGACATATGGCCGCAGACTTCAGTCGAACTGTATAGCGGACGACAAGTACGAAAATCGAAAATAATCAGCTGACTTAACTTAGGAATACTCCTGAAAATGTATCACGAGATACATTTCAGGAATTTTTTGTGTATCGGATGATACTGACAGCCGAGGTGTAATTACCGCACAATAACACTTAACAAGACCGCCTTAAACCACGATTCAGACGGACTTGATAACAAAAAACACACCGCCGCAAATAGCGGCACTACACTCAAAACACGGAGAAAACAAACATGAAAAAGCTGATTGCTGTTGCAGTGCTTGCTGCATTCTCTTCTCTTCCTTATGCAGCTGAAAAAGACATCACAACAGACGTCGTCGTGGTCGGTCAGGGTGCCGCCGGTACCGCCGCCGCATTCGCCGCAGCCGAACAGGGCGCTAAAGTCATCGGCCTTGAAAAGAAAGGCATGGTCGGTGGAACGGGTAACTTCTCCGAAGGTATTTTCGCTGTAGGTTCCAAGATGCAGCGCGACTACTACATTCCTCTTACCAAAGACGAAGCTTTCAAGAAGATCATGAACTATGGTCACTGGCGCAGCAATGCCCGTCTGGTTCGTGCCTTCGTCGATAAATCTGCCGATACAGTCGAATGGATGCAGAAACACGGAGTTAAGTTCGAAAAACTGACCACCAACTATCCGGGCGGCCTCTACACATGGCATATTTATCAGGGCCGCGGCGCTGGCTGGATTAACGCCCTTCAGAAGAAGGGCAAAGACGAATACGGCATGCAGGTTCTCCTGAACACTCCTGCTGAAAAACTGATTTTCGGCAAAGACGGCAAAGTTGTCGGCGTTGTTGCTAAAGATAAAGACGGCAATACGCTCAACATCCACGCTAAAGCCGTGATTATCGCTACCGGCGGTTTTGCTGACAATCCCGAAATGATGAAGAAGTACACACGCTTCCCGAACACTGACGGTATTGCCCAGACCGGTAAGAACGGTGTCGGTATCCAGATGGCTTGGTCTGCCGGCGGCGGTAAAGAAGGCTTAGAAGTTCAGCAGTCCTATCGTCCGGGCCCCCGTGCAGTTTCCACAACGAACCATGTTTCTGCTACTGCCAAACAGCCTCATCTTTGGCTGACTCCGAACGGCGAACGTTTCTGCGACGAAACCATTATGGGCGACTGGCCCGCTGCCGGTAATGCTCTTGAAAGAATCGGCGGTCAGATGTGGGTTGTCTATGACAACAAGAACCTTGACTCTATGAAGCACGACGGTATTGTCCAAGGTGTCGGCGTTATGGTTCCGATCGGAGCAAAACTGACTAACTTCGAAAAAGAATGGCCGGCAGCAGAACAGGCAGGCTGGGCTGTTAAAGCTAATACGCTTGACGAACTCGCCAAAAAGACAGGTATGGATCCTGCCGTCCTGAAAGCCAGTGTTGAACAATACAACAAGGCTGCCGAACAGCGCCATGACGCTCTGTTTGCTAAGGATCCGCAGTACATCTTCCCGGTCAAACAGGGCCCATACTACGCCATCAAGAGTGTAGCGTCCTCTCTGGGAACTCTGGGCGGTATTAAGGTTAACGACCGTCTGCAGGTTGTCACAGATAAAGACAAGGCTATCCCGAACCTCTACGCAGCCGGTTCCGATGTCGGCGGTATGTACGGTGACTCTTATGACTTGCTAATGGCAGGCTCCACAATTGGTTTCGCAGTTAACTCCGGCCGTATCGCTGCTGAAAGCGCCGTTAAAGATCACAACCTTGGCAAAAAATAATCCTTAGTCAGTACTAAGGACTAGTAAGAAAGCCGCCTTCGGGCGGCTTTTCTGCACTTAGGCTTCAGGAAAATCTGGAATGAAGATACTTTCGGCCAAAGGATGGTTCTTTCTCCGTTCAAAATTTTTGAGAGTTGATTCCGGAGACGTATTTGCATAGCAGTAGACACAGCCGTGGAGACACGTGTTGTACATTCCGATGTCCTTGCTTTTAACGCACCCGCATTCTTCTCGCTGTCCCGGATCTTTTTTGATCGTGACGATCTTTTTCATTTCAACCCGATTTGCGTTGAACAGATCTAAGTGATCAAGCTCAAACGGAGTTCTGGCCGGAGCCTTTGTGAGATAGTCTGTGAGCTCGGGATTTTCGCCGAAAACTTTGAGCATCAGTTCAGCATCGATGCACTTGCTCGGAAGTATTCCGTGGTGAGACAGATCGAATTTTTCTGCGCAAGCGCAGATCTCCAAGTTCCATCCGCGCTCTTTCCAGTAAGCGCGAATCTTCGAAAGGTATCCGGTGACGGTTCAGCCTCACAGATAGAGGTTGAATCGTATTGAGAGGCAAAGTGCTCAGAGTACTTGAGTAGATTTCTCTGAACCTTTTTGTAGACCTTGATGTCGATGAAACTAAACACCAGTCGGTTAGTACAGCCTTTGAGTTTTTTGCTGATCTTGAAAATCCTCGTTGCGAGCTCTCTTGGCGTGAGCGTTTTAGTAAATAGCACTGGATCAAAACGCCAGACGATTCTTTCCGGACCGAGTAAGGAAGCGAGCTCCTTGAAGGTTTGAATCCTGCTTTCTAGTGACGGTACGTTCGGCTCAAGATTTTCCTGCTGATAGTCATTCAGAGTGAAATGAAAATAGTAATGAACACCGGCGGCATCAAGTTGCGGAAGATACGGAATCAAAGGCTTCGGATTCTTGGTCCAAAAAACGATGACTTTGGTTTTTTCAAAAGAAACAAAGACCGGTTTCTGGTTGAACGGATTGAACCACTTCACGTAGCCTCGGCCGCCGTTGAATCGTGTTGCGAACCACTTCGGAAAGTAAGCTGGGATGTCCGTTGAACGGCTGGCAGAGATGATGACCGGAGCGATTGCTTTCACTGTCGTGCCGTTATCTGTGAGGATTTCGACTTTTTCTGCGGGCATCTTAAGTGTGTTGTTCCGGCTTTTCAAACGAGTTCGATGAGTCAGACTACTTTACTTTTAAACCTCAAGTTCTTCAACACATCGACTTCGCCGCGGAAGACGAGCTCGCTTCGGAGCCTGACTATTCACACTTCATTCGAATGGCAAATTACAATGACCTCGTAATAACAAGAGGACACCATGACACCACTGATAGCCGCGAGACGATATTTTTGGGGAGCTTACAGCTTTTCCACGCTCGGACGATTTGTTCACGGTATGGCGTTGTCGTGGGTTGTGTGGACTCAAACGCATTCCCCGCTCTGGCTGAGCGCTATTGCTCTACTATCTGCGCTGCCTTCTTTGCCTTTGGCGCCGGTAGCGGGTTCCATGGCGGATCGTTTCCATCGCCACCATATTCTTTTAATTACACAGACAATTGGCTGTGTCATCGCGGCACTTACAGCGTTCCTGTCTTTTTTCGGCTACCTCAATCCGTACAACTTAGCTGTGCTGGCATTGATTTTCGGCATTGTGACTTCTATTGACGGTCCGTCTATGCACTCGATGCTGGTAGAGACCGGTGAGACGGTTTCTCAAGCTGTGGCTCGGCAGTCTTTAGTGATGAATGTGGCGCGATCGATTGCACCGATGGTGGCGGTTTTCATTATTGAAAGTTTTTCTGCTACCTGGTGTTTCGCGATGAATGCGATCTGCTTCATCCCGATGATCGCCGTGATGGCAGTTGTCAAAATACCGAACCGCACTACGAGTGAGCAGAGAGAAGAGAGTGTGGGCGTGACTTCTCGTCAGCTTTTCATGACTTATCCTATTCTCCGAGAAGTATTGCCGCAGGTGGCGTGCCTTTCTATCTTAGTGATGCCTGCCGTAGCTCTGCTGCCTGCGATTTCTCTGAAAGGCAGCGAATTGATGAGCTTCGGTTCTATGTCCTCAGGTTTAGGTTTCGGCGCGGTGGCTGCTGCTGTTTTGATGCAGAGAAACCGCCGCATTATTCATCATGTGACGACGGTTTGGACAGGCGGTTGGGTCACGTGTATTGCTTTTGCGGTTCTTCCTGCTCTGGAGACTGTGACTTCACAGTGGCTCTGTGCTCTGGTAGCCGGAGGCTCACTGACCTTTGCGCTTGCGGCGGCAAATAATCTTGTGCAGTGCAAGGCGCCGGATATCTACCGCGGGCGTTTCTCGGCGATGTATTTGGCGGTCATGCTCGGACTCGTGCCCGTCGGGCAGCTGATCTTAGGTTTTGCCTCCGAGCAGTTCACGGCTGTCGTCGCTGTGCGCGCCTGTGCCGTGATCGCCATGGTCCTGATGGTGCTGTTCGCGTTCCTCTTTTCGATATCTAAGGCAGAAGAAACGGTAGGCCCGGACTAATCGGTCCACCAGTCGTAGATATTCTCAAACAGTTTGGCTTTAACGTAGACGTTGCGGCCGCTCTTATATAAGAGGTCCTTGCTGATCCAGTCGGAGAAGATTCGGCTGACTGAAACACGAGTCAGGTTGACCACAGCTCCGTATTGTTCGTTGGTCAAATCCAGCGGAATTCGATTCCACACGGTATCCGAGATCGGAACTTCATAGTTGATCAGCAGAACTTTAAGGAAACGCCTTAGACGTTCGGCTGGTTCCAGTGTGAAGTTGGCGACCATTGCTTCCAGAGAACACTCTTGTTTCCGGGTGACGTGCGCGGCCTCCTTGGCGGCAAATTCGCTGTTGTTTTTCATTAAATCGGTTAGAACATGCGGCTGCATGATGAGCACCTCACAAGGCCCAATGGCTCGGGTAGTAACATTGACCCGATCTCCGGTGATGACGGATAAGTCGCACGCTGAACATCCGGGGATCAATAAGCTTAAAACACTCGGATGACTTTTGTAACGATCTGCAACATAGTAAGCAGCGGCTCCTCTTGTGATGAGGTAGAGCTTTGACGGCTCACCTTTGCCCTTGAGCAGATGACCCGGCCGAATAGAGCCGGGAACCCCGTATTTGCGGAATAATTCCTGGGTCTCGGGTAATTCTTTAGGCGGAACCCAGGGGTGGGTTTTGAAAATTTGTCGCATATTTAAGTACTTAATGGGTGCATAATCATTTTTGCACTGGCAAGAAGTTTTTAACAGTCAGTCACGTATTAACACCTAGTAAACGATGGACAAACGATTCTGTCAAAGGCACCATTACGGGATGACTAAAAACCAGCAGTTTAAAAAACAAACACATAGAGGCGCTTTTTCCGTCCTACGCGCTTGTAAGGAAGAACCTGTTTTCAAGGGCAAAAAGGTTGCCGCGTCCCTGACGCTGGCCCTGGTTGTTTTATTGGGTCTAGGTTCTCTTGGCTCACAAAGTGCATTAGCAGTTTCCTCTCCGAAGGTAGCCGCTGATTCTAAAGGTCCTCAGACCGAGCCTCCGCTGAAGGTTAAATCTTTGAGCTACTCCAATTTCGAACGCGAGGATTTGACCAAGCCGTTTGAAACCGAGGAGCAGGTCATTGATCGAATGGAAACCAATGCCGCTCGTTTTATTTCCGAGCATTACCGCGTTGACCGCGAAGATGCTTCTGAAATTGTTGAACAAGCATTTATTTCTGGCAAAAATCACGATGTTGATCCTTTGTTGATTTTGGCAGTTATTGCGACTGAATCCTCTTTTGACCCGAAGGCCGGCAGCTCTGTCGGTGCGAAAGGTCTGATGCAGGTTCACGCCAAAGTGCATGCCAAACGCTTCAAAGAGTTCGGCGGTCTTAAAGCCGTTCATGAAGTGGAAGCCGGAATTGAAGTCGGTACCCAGATTCTTAAAGAATATCTGAATAAGACCGGCTCTCTGAAGGGCGCATTGAAGTACTACGTCGGTGCTGCTAAGCATTCTCACGACGGCGGGTACAGCCGCAAGGTTCTCTCTATGAGAAACCATCTTCGTCTGGCTGCCAGCGGTCAGGTGGAAGCGGCAAAGATTCAGGCTCGTGCACCGAGCAAATTCCCTGAAAACTACAGAGATGGTCCGGTTTTTGCAACTTACGGTGCCAATTTGGCCCGTGCGATTACTGAAGGGTACAAGACGACTCAGACCTCCGGCTCCGCTGACGGGAACGGATCAGCCTAATCGCATGGCGGCTTAGCGAAAGTCACCCCACAAAGTTTGAGCAAACGAAGCGGCAGCAAGAGCTGCCGTTTCTGTTCTTAGGACTCTGTTGCCGAGTTTGCAGCTGTAAAATCCGCTTTCTATTAGGGTATTAATTTCTTTCGGAGATAAGCCGCCTTCAGGCCCCACGGCGAATGTGACCGCTGTCGGAGTGTCAGGAGAATCGTAAGTCTTTCCGATCGGGCTCAGGACGAATTTCAAGCCTTCGGCGTGAGCTGCGGCATCTTTCAAACTGCTGCAGAACCGAATATTCGGAAGATAGTTTTCTCCGCATTGTTGACACGCAGAGACGGCAATTTTGTTCCAACGCTCAACTCGCTTCACTGCTTTTTCGCAGGTCAAGCGCACTTCGCCGCGCTCGGACGGAAAAACAGCGATCTCCGCATAACCGAGCTCGCAAGCCTTTTCAATAATCCAATCCATTTTCTCGTTGGCAACCAACGCCTGCATGAGAACAAGCTTAAGTCCTCTCGGCTGCATGATGACTTCCTGTGGAATCACTTCTGCGAAATCCGTTGCAAAACGAATCGTTCCTTTAACAGCACAGCCTTTTCCGTTGAACACTTCGACTGCGTCACCTTGTCTCATGCGCAGAACCCGCATTGCGTGATGGACGGCCTCCGGCGGCAGAACAAGAGGTGCTTCGGTGTCAGCGGATTCAAAAAAATAGTAAAAGCGGGGCATGTTTTGTTAAAAGTGCTTTCAGAGAAAAACAAAATGATAAAGCAATTGTCGGATTATTAAGGAAAATAAGGAGGGTTTTTCGACTAAACGGCTGATTTCGATAAGGGTTCAGAGTTGGTAGAATTACAGGTATTCTCAAGCCCGAAACTCGGGATTTTTCTTATTTAGATCATATTGACTATGTCCTCTTCCGTCTCCAGTAAGACAATGGCCAACGCAGTTCGCGCTCTGGCTATGGATGCAGTCCAAAAAGCAAATTCCGGTCACCCCGGAATGCCGATGGGTATGGCAGATATCGCTGTCGCCCTTTGGACTAAACACCTTCGTCACAATCCTTCTGATCCTAAATGGCTCGGCCGCGACCGTTTCCTTCTTTCCAACGGCCACGGTTCCATGCTCCAGTATGCACTGCTGCATCTGGCGGGCTACGACCTCACCATTGATGATCTGAAGAATTTCCGCCAACTTCACAGCAAGACGCCGGGACACCCCGAAATCGGAGTGACTCCCGGCGTTGAAACATCCACCGGTCCGCTCGGACAGGGAATTGCCAATGCTGTCGGTATGGCTTTGGCTGAAAAAATGCTGGCAGCCGAATTCAACGAAGAGGGCTATGACATCATCAATAACTACACCTATGCATTCTTAGGTGACGGCTGCTTGATGGAAGGCATTTCTCACGAAGTCTGCTCTTTGGCCGGTGTTTGGAAACTCAACAAACTCATCGCTCTGTACGATGACAACGGTATTTCCATCGACGGCAAGATCGAAAACTGGTTCGGCGAAAACGTTCGCGAACGTTTCGAATCCTATAACTGGAACGTCATCGGCCCGATCGACGGCCACGATATCGAAGCAGTTTCCGAAGCCATTGAAGAGGCTAAGAAATCTGACAAGCCGACACTCATCGACTGCAAGACGGTGATCGGTTTCGGTTCTCCCAACCGCGCCGGCACAAGCAAAGCTCACGGTTCTCCGCTCGGAGACGAAGAGCTTGCCGAAGCCAAGAAGGCTCTGGGCTGGGAATACGCACCGTTTGAAATTCCTCAGGAAATTTACGACGCATTCGATGCACGTAAGGCCGGTGCCGAAATGGAAGAGGCATGGCTTGAAAAATATCGCCGTTATGCCGAAGCTTTCCCGGCTAAAGCAGCTGAATTAGAACGCCGCATGAAGGGCCAGCTTCCCGAAAACTGGGATGACGTCATCCTTGAGGCTATCGTTAACGCAGCCGGCGAAGCTAAGACAGTCGCAACCCGTAAAGCCAGTCAGATGGCCTTGAATGCTTACGCACCGCATCTGCCTGAACTGCTCGGCGGCTCTGCAGACCTGACAAGCTCCAACCTGACTAACTGGGAAGGTGTTCAGGCCATGAGACCGGATACCTATCTCGGACGCCACATCAACTACGGTGTTCGCGAGTTCGGTATGTGTGCCATCATGAACGGTATCGCTTTGTACGGCGGATTCATCCCCTACGGCGCTACATTCCTTACGTTCGCAGACTACGGCCGCAATGCTCTGAGAATGGCTGCGCTGATGAAACTGCGCTCTATCTTCGTCTTTACACACGACTCTATCGGCGTCGGCGAAGACGGCCCGACACATCAGCCGATCGAACAGACAGAAAGCCTGCGCATCATCCCGAACATGGATGTCTGGCGTCCTGCTGATGCCTGCGAAACGCTTACCGCCTGGGCCTGCGCAATTTCCCGGCAGGACGGTCCATCCTCCCTGATTTTCAGCCGTCAGAACCTTCCGTTCGTTGAACGCGATGAGATCAATGTCGATGACATGGAAAAGGGCGGCTACATCATGCTCGAAGCCCCGAACGGTCCATCTTCCGTTGAAGTGACTTTGGTGGCTACCGGCAGCGAAGTTGCACTGGCTGCCGAGGCTCGCAAACAGCTTTTGGCAATGAACATCCAGACACGTCTCGTCTCCATGCCCTCCACGACAGTCTTTGATCGTCAGGACAAGGAATACCGCGACTTCGTCTTAGGCGAAGGCAGACCCGTTGTCGCCATCGAGGCCGGCAGAACGGACGGTTGGTGGAAGTACATCCGCGGCGCCGGTACCGTTATCGGTCTGGATCGTTTCGGCGAATCTGCTCCTGCTTCCGAACTCTTTAAACTTTTTGGTTTCACCGTCGATAACGTTGTTGAAACTGTTCAGCACGTTCTTTCTCAAGGAAAATAAACATGACTATTCGAGTTGCTATTACCGGTTACGGCCGCATCGGTCGCAACGTCCTCCGCGCTTTCTATGAAGAAAAGAAATGGCCGGACGTTAAGATCGTTGCCATTAACGATACTGCTAAACCCGAAGCCACCGTTCATCTGACCAAGTTCGACACAACGCACGGCAAGTTCAACGGCGACGTTTACTGGGACGACGGTCATCTGGTCGTGAACGGAGACCGCATTTTCATGTGCTCCGAGCGTGATCCGAAGAAGCTTCCTTGGAAAGATCTGGACGTCGATATCGTTCTCGAATGCACGGGTGCATTCCGCGATAAAGAAGGCGCCATGCAGCACATCGAAGCCGGTGCTAAGAAAGTTTTGATCTCCGCTCCGGGCAAAGACGTTGACGCTACTGTTGTCTACGGTGTGAACCAGGACGTTCTCAAGGCAAGCGACGTTGTCGTTTCCAACGCTTCCTGCACCACCAACTGCATGTGCCCGTTCGTTAAGCCTTTGATGGATAAACTCGGCATTGTTGACGGCATGATGACTACTATCCACGCCTTCACAAATGACCAGGTTCTGACCGACGTTAAGCACAAAGATCTGCGCCGCGCCCGTGCCGCTGCCGACAACATCATCCCGACGAAGACCGGTGCTGCCAAGGCCGTCGGTGTCGTGATCCCCGAACTGAAGGGCAAGCTTGACGGTTACGCCATGCGCGTTCCGACTCTGAACGTTTCCGTTGCCGACCTTACCTTCAACGCTAAGCGTCCGACAACCGTTGAAGAAGTCAACAAGATCATTCTGGAAGCCTCCGAAAGTCCCGAACTTAAAGGCATTCTCGGCTACAACGAACTGCCGCTGGTTTCTTCCGACTTCAACCACACTTCCTTCTCCTCCATTTTCGATGCCACTCTGACTAAGGTCATCGACGGTACGCTGGTGAAAGCTGTTGCTTGGTATGACAACGAGTGGGGCTTCTCCTGCAGAATGCTCGACACCGCTGTTGCGATGTACAACGCGAAGTAATTCTTAAAATCACTTGATCAAACCCCGCATTGTCGGGGTTTGGTTTAACAGGAAAGAAGATCCATGAAAGTCAAAACACTTGAAGAATTAGTCAATGAAGGCGCGCTTGAAGGAAAGCGTGTTTTTATTCGTGCCGACATGAATGTTCCCCGCGATGCAGAAGGCAACGTTACTGATGACCATCGCTTGAAAGAATCCATGCCTGCCGTGAAGATGGCTCTGAAGGGCGGCGCCGGCGTGATGGTCTGCTCTCACCTGGGTCGTCCTAAGGAAGGCGAACTCACAGAACAGGACAGTCTGGCTAAAGTTGCCGAAACGTTCGGCAAGATGCTCGGCATGCCGATCCGTTTTGAAAAAGACTGGCTCAACGGCGTTGACGTAAAGCCGGGTGAAGTCGTGATTCTTGAAAACTGCCGAGGCAATGTCGGCGAGAAGAAAAACGATCCCGAACTCGTTAAGAAGATGGCAAAGCTTTGCGATGTCTACGTTAACGACGCTTTCGGAACCGCTCACCGCGCTCAGGCCACCACTGACGGTCTGGCCCGCGAAGCCGAAGTCGCCTGCGCTGGTCCTCTGCTTGCCAAAGAAATCAAGGCTCTGACAAAGGCTGTTGCCGAAGCCAAACGTCCGCTGGTTGCTATCGTCGGCGGTTCCAAGGTTTCCACGAAGCTCACCATTTTGAAGCATCTGGCTCCGCTGGTTGATACCTTGATTGTCGGCGGCGGTATTGCCAACACGTTCCTTTTGGCTGAAGGTCATCACATCGGTACTTCTTTGGCTGAGCCTGCCCTTGTCGGCGAATGCAAAGAAGTCATGAAGATCATGAAAGAGAAAGGTGGTCATCTTCCTCTTCCGGTTGACGTTGTTGTGGCCCACCATATTGGATATGACGCCGGCTTCAGAATCTGTGATCTTGACGATATCGAAGCAGACGAAATGATTCTCGATATCGGTCCGAAGACCAGCAAAATGCTTGCTGAATACCTGAAAGACGCCAAGACGATCATTTGGAACGGTCCGGTCGGCGTTTTCGAAATGGACAACTTCAAAGAAGGTACCCGCGACCTCGCAGAAAAAGTTGCCGAAGCTACTGCTAACGGTGCTTTCACGATTGTCGGCGGCGGCGATACGATTGCTGCGGCGAAAGCCTTTAAGGTGGCAGATAAAGTTTCTTATATCTCTACAGGCGGCGGTGCCTTCCTTGAATTCCTTGAAGGCAAGACATTGCCTGCTATCGCAGCCCTTCAGGAAAGAACTAAGTAATAGTCTTTTCTGAAATAACGAAACCTGTCGACCTCAAATCGGCAGGTTTTTGTTTTATTGACCGGGAAATTTCTTTGCTTTCCAGAGGAGTTGAGGAGAAAATTTAGACTTTTCAGACTCGTAAATCCGAAAGGTCTGAACTATTCGTATTTAACGATCTGAAAAGTCAAAATATCTTGAATAAACGGCCTGTTTATTGTTTCATCGAAGTCGATACTGATATCTCACCTCCTGGTAGATATTCATTGGCTGTACGCCGGTTGAAGGAGGACGCTTAACAAAGCCGCTGCATGCTCTGACAGCTGTCAGACCTGCCCGATCTAATTGCTTATTTCCTGAACTTTTGTAAAGATCGGCTGCTGTGAAAATTCCGTCGGCATTGACACGGATTTTGTAAAGAGCAATACCGATCAGACCGTGAGAATTTGGCTCCAGGAACCTCCGCGCGTGAATGCAAAGCGAAACATCTTCAAGGTATTGTAGGTAAATCTCTCGTTTTTTATCGGCGACTTTTTTTTCAGTGAGGCTATTTTCCGAAACAGATTCCATCCCAAGAGATTGTCCTTGTTCTGAGACAGCTGCTTGTGCACTGTCCAGTTTTACGATGACGGTCATTGGAAAATCTTCTTCGGACGGCGCAGGTGCGGTTAAAAACATCAAACCAAAACAATGGCACAAGATCGCTAGCGAGATGCCGATTTTGAGTGTGTCATTGGAAAGTTCGCTCATTTTTCGACCCTCGGAGAGGTAGCGACATGAAGCTTCTCGCCTCCGTGTTGACGAACAGCATCGACCAAATAAATCATCTCTCCGGCAGGCGCCTGAGGATCTGCCATCAACACAATCTGACCCGGTCTGGCCTTGAATTGGATAATTACTGAAGCCAAACGTTCATCGAGTTCTTCTTTTTTGGTTGGGATGCCGTCGCAGAGGAATGATCCGTCTTTGTTTAGGCGAATTTCAACCACATGGCCAGCCAAGGCTTTCGATGTTTTTGCCGGAGGGAGGTCAAAATCAATAGAATGGACGGCAAAACTAGCTGCTAGGATAAAGAAGATCAGAAGAATAAAGACGACGTCAATGAGAGAAGTCAGGTCAGAAGAGTCTTCTCGCTCCCCGCGTGCTCTTATGTTGATCATAATTCTCTCCCTCCGGGTTACTAGACTTCCTATGGGTTAGGCCGCGTTATTCTGAGACTGTTTATAAAGAACTGCCTTGTTGGCCACGCGGTTTAAATAATCCAATCGGTTACTCTCGATCGAAAGGAAAATCCTGTAGCAAAAAACGGCAGGAATGGCGATGATTAGACCGGTTGCGGTCGTAATTAATGCCTGCCATATTCCTTCGGCTAATAGTTCCATATCGATGCCGCTGCGAGATTGTGCTATGACTGCGAAAGTCTGAATCATTCCGATGATCGTTCCCAACAACCCGAGCAAGGGGGAAATCCTACCCAGCGTAGCTAAAAGAGGCAGGCGTTTATCCATCATAGCGGCTAAGGACGAGATATTTTCAGCTAATACGCCTTCGTAAAAAGGCATCTTCTCACTGGAACCGAGCGCGGAAGCATAATTTTTGAGCCAAGGTGTTTCGGAGAAATATGTTTCAGCTGCTGCAAATTCGCCTTTTTGAATTTTTTCAAGAATATTCTTTTGTTGATCCGCATCCGGAAGCGGATTCCAGATGTAACTTAAAGACCGATCAATAATCAAAGCAAGGACAATAATGGAGATCAATAGTAAGGGTACCATTACCCATCCGCCGGCGATAATCAGAGACATCTTGACTTCCTTATAGTTGTTGAGCCCGTTTGTGGTCTGAGGCCTTTTCCAATGATTGTCAGCCATCGATCGCAGGCTTGCAAGTCATCACGAGCCTGCGAGATGCTCAGCATTCCATCTGTATATTGAACCTCGCAGCAGCCTTTTCCGACAATATCGACAATTCCCTTGGCGCGAAGCACCTTTTTTCCTGAGTTTCGAATGATTGGTTCTATTCGTTCCAATTCAAGCGGTTCAGAAAATTTGACGGCACAAGTTTCGAATAGACTGGTATTGCCTCGCATGGAAAACCCGGCGTTGTTCAGCAGCATCGTGTCTGCTCCCGGCGTGTGTTTTCGAGAGGTAAACATACCGTACTTTTTGTCTGTCCAGTGGTTGAAGAAGTGATCAAGGACGGCAAAGTTTGCATCGCCGTTGGCAGAAAGAATGATCAATGCTTTGGAATTAAGATCGTGTAGTGACTGCGTGAGCCGCTCGATGCTTTCGTCGCAGACGAGATCCGCTTTACTGACGACAATGACGTCTGCTCGTGTAAGTTGGGCCAATCTTAGTTTTTCATTGAGATATTCCGGATGTTCGGTAAGGTTGGGTGCATCGGCCACAGAGACGACTAGTAGTTCAATCTATAAATACGTTATCAATTAAGTAAATGCGGACTCGATGTCTTCAAGCTTCCATTTCCAGCGG
>ENA-UEPL01001320-UEPL01001320.1-human-gut-metagenome-genome-assembly--contig:-NODE-1320-length-19239-cov-6.667728_pt1 | contig 19239 bp, 15 predicted proteins | sample MGYA00242896_ERZ507908 | MGnify/ENA primary metagenome ERZ507908 (study PRJEB26167, sample SAMN06115518) | human gut metagenome | host: Homo sapiens | place: China:Chongqing | collected 2015-08-20...
CGTCTCTCAACATCCTTATCCTGTTCATCCAGATTCTTATCTGCACCAACCAATAAAATATTCACAATTTCTGTATCTCCGTCCTCTCCTCCGCCAGAACCGTCCGGACTGCCGCCATCACCTCCCGCAGCGTTCTTTTTATCCGAGAGCAACTCAAACACCATATTATTATCTCCGCCACGAGTAGTGGCCGTACTGTCGTTTGCCAGTCTGAGGGAATTGTCGACTTTGAAACGAAGATTGACACGGGTAATGCTTTTCACGGTGCAGTCTTTCTCCAATTCCACACCGGGACAGGTCAGCGTGGTATAGAAGATTCCCAACCCCTCCACTTTCACTTTATTGCCTGCCACAAGGACTTTCTTCATCGCGCGGACAAAGGATTTCATGACGTGCGACACATCCTCCACCGAAAGCGAACCGATCGTTTCGATTTCGCGCGCCAGCGCCTCTATTGAATAGATTTTTGACTCCCCCGACTTAGGTTTGAGGGCAAATACCATCGGCGAATCCGCATCGCTGATTCGTTTTCTGCGCTTATAGCGCACCACTGTAACTGTTGCCATAAAAATTGTTGTTTCTACGAAAAGAAGGACATTCTTCCTTTCTGTTGGTACAACAAAAGTACGACAACCGAAAGACGGATTAACGGATTACACCGGACTAGGAGGGATTAGAACGGATTAAGAAAGGATAACAAGGAATAAGAGCAAAAAAACAGTTTTTTTTAAGCTGTGCGCTCACTTCTTACCAATTGCTCCACAGCATTAATGAATGCTTCCGCACGCGGACGAAGCACATCCACCAGAGCAGCGTCACAATAGGCAAAGTCACCATAGTCGCTACTATGGCGTTTATCAAAAAGCAAACCGAAGGTTGTACTATGTTCCAAATCAAGCAAACCCGTCCGGACAAAATGCATTGAAAGTTGTGTTTTTACTCCATTATGGGTATTAGCCTCAATATGACGGTTCAACAACAGAGCAGACGCGGCATAATAACAAGCATAATACAGCCGATTGACCGTTGCGTTAAAATAGTCTCCCGTACGTAATAAATCCGCTTCTCCTAACGTCTGCCTAGCCCGTTCCAAACGATAATCCACCATAGCGGTGCGGGTTTCATCATCCAATTGTTCTTTCATAACACAATGCCTTCCCGATTAATGTTAAGTGTCAGTGGTGTAGTAATATTTTCCCATACACGTTTCAACACGACCAATGTATTAATAGCTACCCCCGTTTGCGCTTCCAGTTCGCTTAAAGGACGGCGCAAAGTAAGCTCGGTTTCCGGTGTCAGTTCCTTCTCATCCACTACGATAAGCAAGTCTATATCAGAATCATGCCGGGCTTCCCCACGAGCTTCCGAGCCATAAAGTATGGTACGTGCCGTAGGCGCTATGCGATGCATTGTCTCTGCAATACGATGAACAATATCTGTACGTTTCATAAGCTATTTTCCTCCTCTCCCACAAAGTTAAGAAAAGAATAGCTAAAACCTATATTTTCTTTCATTTTCTTTTTATCTCATCCCCAAAAACAGCCTGAACAGCTTGGCAAATCCGGTAAAAAAGCGTAACTTTACACTCTATAAATACGGACTAAAAACAATCAGAAAATGAAGACAAATGCAGAGCCGACCGATGACGAAAAGAAAGAGAAAACATTTGAATACCGAAGCTACGGAAAAGGGGAGCTTGCCATGTTGTACCTCCCCGACATACAACAACAGAGTGCGGTAGACCGTTTCAACAAATGGATAGCCGCCGCTCCGGGACTGAAAGAACGACTCATCGCCACCGGCATGAATCCCCGAAGCAGAAGCTATACCCCCGCACAAGTACGGCTAATCGTAGAAGTACTGCAAGAACCCTGAGTACGACTACTGCAAGAACCCTGAGTACGAGTGCCGCTTACGACTCAAACAGCTCCTTATCCGGCAGCCAGCAACTGGAGTCGAACGTCACACCTCCGACGCGCTGTTCTACGGGAACAGCCGGATCATGCGATTCCACGCACGGCAGGTACCGCCCGCTCACGGGATCATACGCGAAAGTCACCATCCCACCCATTCCGAGATGTTTGAACTTCACCTTATCCACATACACGCGGGTCACCCCCACCTCCTTGTCACGTTCCACCACAATACCATAATCCGCCTTATTGAAGAAATCGGCAGAGCCGTTGATATCATACATCTCCACGCGCGGAGTAGTGTTCGTCACCGGGTTACGGTTCATCTTGCGCGGATGGGCGACAAGCACCACCAGGCAATTATGCTGCACCGCAAATTCCGTAATCATATTCAGGAAATTGGAAAGATACTGCGTCTCCGTCTGTCCCGGCTGCGGAGTGTGGTCAAGCCGGTTGAGCGGGTCGATCACCAGAATACGGCACCCCCGCCGCACCACCAGCTCGTGCGCCTTCGCAAGCACCCGCTCCGGCGTGGCGTTCCCCTTCAGAGAGATATGCGACACGTTATCGGTAAGAAACTCCTCCGACCGCATCAGCAGCCCTTCCGAAATGCCGCACCCCTTCTGGAAACGGTGTCCGGTCAGCTTCTCCACCAACTTTCGGATGTGATAGACAATCGGCGTATTCTCCGGACTGAAAAAAGCGATCTTCCACTGATGGCGCAAACAAAGCCGCAACACCAGCTCATCGAGCCACTCCGATTTTCCCGCGCCCGGCACTCCCGTGAGGATGATAAGCCTCCCCCGTTCGTAAGTGCAGATTTTGTCCATTTCCTCCCAGCCGGTTTCCGCGCCCGGTCCGAAACCATTCTCAAAAAGAGCAAGCAGGTCGCTGTGCAGGTCGGTGGCCGTGAACACCCCTTCGAGCGGAACCTCCGCCGCCTGCTCGATGGCTACCCGCAGACTGGCAACCCCGTATTTGCACAGATGCTCGTTCGCATCCTTGCAGCCGGGCCCGTACGCCACCACACGGCAACGCTCGGCACCCAAACGGTTGATCAATTCGTCACGCAGTTGCAGTCCGGCTGAATCGGTATCGACGGCAATGATAACCTCCGTCAAATCCTCGAAATGCGTCTCCATGAAACGGTCGAGCCAGGACAAGTTCGAGTTGGCTCCGGCAGGGACGGAAATCACGCTCTTGAATCCGGCGGCAAGGGAAGAGGCGGCATCCAGTTCGCCTTCGTGGATGATGCAGGAAGTCTGTCCGAGCACGGAGTCGATGTTGTAGGGAATCAGTTCGGCACCCTGAACCATCTTGAAATGCTTCGCGTCCACACTACGGAATTTCGTGTTGACCAGTTGTCCGTCCTCGAAATAGTTGAAGCAGACGCAACGCTCCTTCTGACCGGATTGCGGCATGAATTCCTCCTGTTCCGTGATGCGCAGTCCGGCGATGACGCCCTGCGGGATGCAACGTGTCTCCACCAGCCAACGTTCTACAGATTCGGAAAGCGTAGTCCGTGCCGGATCGAACACCGGACGCTGGAAATGACGGGGAACGGCTGCCGCACGACGCTGGCGGGCAGCACGCCGTTCGGCTTTCTCACGCTCTTCCGCTTCGTCGGGGACGTAAAAGTCCGCCCCGCAATGATAACAGTGACAATGCCCCGTATCAACGTTGACACGCAGCGAACGGTCGCGTTTGTTGTGGCGCGTGGCCTGACATTTATTACAAACAGTTTTCACTACGCCGCTTGTCCTCCGACGGACATCGACATCGTAACTGGCAAAATTTCTCATAACTTGCTTTATTTTTAAATGAATAATTATATTTCCCCCACACAGGGACAGGAAGACAAACGCTTCATGTATAACACGGAGAGATTGATACTTTCAAATACGGGATGAACCGCTTTCGGACGTGGGATGAATGACGCTCAAGCGTGGGATGAATGACATTCAAGCATGGGGTGAACGGCACTCAGACGTGGGATGAACTAATGCCCCCATCTTTTGTGCGCATCATCCCACACCGCCGAGTTGTCGGGTCTTGGCGGTGCGCTGTCGGGAATAAGACGTCCCAGATACATCCGTTTTCCATCCACAATACTTTCAAAACGGCTCACATCCTTGCTCTCCCGCTCCTTGATTTCCTGCATCAACTCTTCGCGCAGCATACGGCAAGTAGGCGATCCGGCAGCGATATAATTGGAGAAATAGCGTTTCACGTCCTCAAAGAAGAGCAAGCCGCTTTCTTTTCCGTAGAGAAGGATATGCTTTTTGAACAGACCGATAATCTGCTGCTGATGGTCGATAAAAAGCCGTCCCAGACCGGAACGCTGCCCCGCCAACTCCATATACAAGCGTGAGTCGGCAAGCCGGTCTACCAGCACTTCCCAAGACAACACCGGCTGTAACGGTTGCTGCCCCTCCTCATCCACCGCCCGAATCCTCATTCCCCTTTCAACAGGAACGGAAGAAGCAGTTCGGACTTCCGAAGTTTCCGAAGTCCCCGAAGCAGAAATCTTCTCCTCCGTTTCCGGAATAACCGTCATCTCCGAAGTCCTCGAAGTTCTCGAACTCTCCGAACTCCCCGAACTCCCCGAAGTTCTCGAACTCCCCGAACTCCCCGAAGTTCTCGAACTCCCCGAAGTTCTCGAACTCTCCGAATTCCCCGTAGCCCCCGCAGCAGGAATCTCCGCCACAACCGTAGCAGCGTCAGCAGCTCCTCCCGCGAGGGTATTGCTGCTGTTGTTTACAACAGGAGTAATACCTATCTTCTCCTCTTCTCTCCTCTCTTGGGTTTCGTTGGGTTTTCGCCCTTTGGTGGCGGGCGTTTCAGCGCATTTCGCACGCTTCTTCGGGCGCCCTCCTTTTTTACCGTTTTCGGTATCCATTCTCCACTTTTCCTCAAGCCTTTGCATCACCCGGTCGAGATACGGAGCCCGGAACGTCTGCCGCTCCTCGTCCACCTCAAAAAGATTATAATCATGGAGCACCTTTTCCAGCATATCCAACTCAAGGTCATGCCGCCGCGCGAACGCCCTCAACAGAAGCGGAGTGCACGACGCCTCATAATTATCTTTCGTGCGCAGGTGCAACAGCAACATCACATAAATGCCGAGCGCTTCCGCCGCATCCAGTTCCGACATCATACCGGCGATATTATCGTCATTCAGCAGATTTACTTCCAGATTAAAATACTGATCCTTCTTCATTATTCTTTCTATTTTAATAAATTATTCACGAAAATCATCCTTTTCGGACGAGCTAACTCAGTGAGCGCAAAGGTATTTTAAATGTTTTGGTTACACTTGTTGAAAAAAACAGAGGGCTATTACGATTCTTTTAACAACCTTTGCAGCAATATAATAACCATAAATAAAAATATTATTTAAATGAAAATGAAGTCAAATGTCATCCTGAATGACGACAAAGTAATCAAAGAGAGATTGAAATATTGTGTCCACATCACGTTAGGACGTTTTCTGAACATCCAGCGCACCGTATCGCCCCTGTCGCACGAGAAAGTAGCGGGACAGACCACCATCAATTCCAGCACGACATGGAACATGGAACAAGTCCGGAATTACAGCATATTATCGTACGCGCAAGTGATCTACACGCATTTCATAGCCTTGAAGTGCAAGTTCTACGTCCTGCATCTTTCAAAGACGATGATCAAAGCGATTCAAAACGGGCAGTGCATCATCATCAAAACCGTAGATCCCGACAAACTGGACGATTACCTTCCCGGCGAAATCCTCCTCGAACAGCACCCCGACGCGGAAGAACTGGAACGGAGGAGAAAGGCGAGAGAGGCGTTACTGAGCAAATCCATGCACCTGCGGATAAGCAAAAGTCAAGAACAGGAAAATGAAAAGAAGAAAAAGGAAAATGAGAAGAAGAAGAGAAAAGAACAGGAAAAGAAGAGAAAAGAGAAGGAGAAAGGAGATAAGGGAAAAAAGAAATCGGAAAAACGGGTAAAGTTATCATAAGTTTACTACCTTTGTGGCACAAGAAGGATACAAAAGTAAGGACATGAACGATTGTGAAGAGACGAATGACAAGGCAATAAAAGCGCTCATAGTATTCAGAGAAATAAGTGATACGGACAATCTGTTCGCTCCTATTCTATGCGACGCTATCCGCATGACGGGTATTGACGTACGATGTTCCAAAGAAGCATTTTGGGAATCAGACACGGCGTATGACATCATACACTTCCAATGGCCGGAAGAAGTAGTAGGCTGGAACTGCGACGACCCCGACGTGATACGCCGGCTCGAAGAGCGCATCCGTTTCTTCCGTTCGCGAGGGGCGCATTTCGTATACACGCGGCACAATGTGCGCCCGCACTACGCAAACGACATCATCAGCCGCGCCTACGACATCATCGAGACGCAAAGCGACATCGTGGTGCACATGGGACATTTCAGCGCGGATGACTTTGCCGCCAGATACCCCCAAAGCCGGAATGTCGTCATTCTCCACCATATCTATGAATATACCTATCAGGAGGACATCAGCGAGGCGCGCGCACGCCAATATCTCAATCTGCCGCAGAACGCGTTCATCGTCACCGCCTTCGGCAAATTCCGCAACCGGGAAGAGATACGCATGGTGCTCGGAGCATTCCATGCATGGAAACGGCCGCATAAACTGCTGCTCGCTCCCCGTCTCTACCCTTTCTCCAGACGCAACGGGTACGGCAAGAACTTCCTCAAGAGATGGCTCTCGCGCTTCGGCTACTACGTGGTCAGGCCCCTGCTCAACCGCTGGCTGCATCTGAGAGCCGGAGGCAACGACGACCTGGTGGACAGTTGCGACCTACCTTATTATATAGCAGCTTCGGACCTGGTAATGATTCCACGCAAAGATATCCTGAATTCCGGCAACATCCCCCTCGCCTTCCTCTACCACAAAGTGGTGGTAGGTCCCGACACGGGGAATAACGGCGAGCTGCTGGCCATCACCGGAAACCCCTCGTTCGACCCCGACGACCGGGAAGATATCGTCCACGCGCTCGAAACCGGCGCACGGTATGCCGCTTACGAACACGGGGAGGCAAACTACGACTACGCCATCGACAACATGAATATCCAAAAAACGGGACGCGAGTATGCTCAAGTCTATAAAGACGCGATAAATGGCAGGTAATCTCAAAAGTCAGCTCTTCTCCGGAGTATTCTACACGGCGCTCGCCAAATACAGCGGCGTCGTCATCTCGCTCGTGGTGGCGGGGGTGCTGGCACGCCTGCTCTCGCCGGACGATTTCGGCATTGTGGCGATAGCCACCGTAATCATCGCCTTCTTCAACCTGTTCACGGACATGGGTGTATCCCCCGCCATCGTGCAGCACAAGACGCTGACACGGGAGGAATTGTCGGATATTTTCTCGTTCACCGTGTGGACCGGCATAGGTATAAGCGTCCTCTTCTTCGCCGCGTCATGGCTGATAGCCGATTATTACAACAGCGACATCCTGCGGACACTGTGCCAACTGCTGTCCGTCAACCTGTTTTTCGCTTCCGCCACCATCGTGCCGGGAGCTTTGTTCTACCGCAACAAGGAGTTCAAGTTCATTGCTATCCGCAGCTTCATTATCCAGATTTCGGCAGGAGCCGCCGCCGTCACCGCAGCACTCTGCGGAGCGGGACTGTATGCGCTGATTATCAACCCGATCGTATCCAGCATACTGATATTCGCCATCTCCTACCAACGCTATCCGCAACGCCTGCGCCTCACGCTGGGGCTGACGGTGCTGCGCAAGATATTCTCCTATTCCGCCTACCAGTTCCTGTTCAATGTCATCAACTATTTCAGCCGCAACCTTGACAAGCTGCTGATCGGCAAATACATGGGAATGTCCGACTTGGGATACTACGAAAAATCTTACCGTCTGATGATGCTTCCCCTGCAGAACATCACACAAGTGATCACCCCCGTGATGCACCCGATATTCAGCGATTTTCAAGACGACAAAGGGAAGCTCGCCACCTCCTACGAACGGATCCTGCGCTTTCTCGCCTTCATCGGACTGCCGCTCAGCGTGCTGCTCTTCTTCACGGCGGAGGAAGTGACGCTGATCATTTTCGGCGACCAATGGCTGCCGTCCGTACCCGTTTTCCGGATTCTGTCACTGTCCGTAGGGATTCAGATCATACTGTCTTCTTCCGGCTCCATCTTCCAGGCGGCGGGCGACACGAAGAGCCTGTTCGTGTGCGGACTGTTCTCGTCCGCGCTCAACGTGGCGGGCATGCTGCTCGGAATCTTCTATTTCGGCACGCTGACGGCAGTGGCAAGCTGCATCGCCGTCACGTTCACCGTCAACTTCGCGCAATGCTACTGGCAGATGTACCGGGTGACTTTCCGGCGAAGCGTCCTGCCGTTCGTCCGTCAACTCCTTTCTCCGCTGGCGGTAAGCCTGCTGATGGCGGCCATTCTCCTGCCGATACAGTACGCGACGGAAGGAATTAATATTTTTCTTACAATAATTGTAAAAAGTATAGTAAGTTTTACTATCTTTGGGGGATATATACAAGTTACGCGGGAGTACGACCTCTTGGGGAAAATACGAAGCATGGCGGGAAAAGGAAAATAAATGAACGGAATAGACAACATACATCAAGACAAAGAGCACGCATGAAAACCTTATTTCTGATATTTCACGGTTTCGACAAAGCAAACGGAATCAGCAAGAAGATACATTACCAAGTAAAGGCCCTCAAGAAGTGCGGCGCGGATGTTCGCTTGTGTTACTACGACACCACGCCCTTCGGCAACCGGAGGCTGATGATCGGCGACGAGGTGATGGCCGATTTCGGCAAAGGGACGATGGCGAAGTTGCTGAAACGTGTCTACTACTCGCCTATCGTGAAGTATGCGCAGCGGGAGAAGATCGACTTTGTGTACATCCGTTCCTATCACAACGCCAACCCTTTCACGCTGCGGCTGGTGGAACGCCTGAAAAAGACGGGGGCGAAAGTGGCGGTGGAGATACCGACATATCCTTACGATCAGGAGTACATCTCATGGTCTATGAGGGCTTCGCTCGCTGTGGACCGCTGTTTCCGCCACCGGATGGCAAAGCTGCTGGACGGCATCGTGACTTTCTCCAACGCGGAAACGATTTTCGGAGGCAGGACGATCCGGATTTCCAACGGGATCGATTTCGACGCTATCCCGCTGCGGAGCGGACAGAACGACATTTCACACGAGCTGCACCTGATCGGTGTGGCGGAGGTGCACTATTGGCACGGGTTCGACCGCCTGGTACGGGGTCTTGCGGAGTATTACCGGACGAATCCGGAGTATAAGGTTTATTTCCATATCGTAGGTCCGCTGTCGGGCGAACGGGAACGGGAGGAGATTCTTCCCGTGATACGCGACCATCATCTGGAGGAGTACGTGATTCTGCACGGACCTCTGCACGGAGAGGAACTCGATGCGCATTTTGAACGCGCGGACTTTGCCATCGGCAGTCTGGGACGCCACCGGAGCGGTATCACGGAAATCAAGACACTGAAAAACCGGGAGTACGCGGCACGCGGGTTTGCCTTCACTTACTCGGAGACGGATGCGGATTTTGACGCTATGCCGTATGTGTGGAAGGTGCCTGCGGACGAGTCGGCGGTGGACGTCCCGAAGCTGATTGCGTTTCAACGGTCGCTGAAGATTCCACCGGCTGAGATCCGGGAGTCGGTGCGCCCGCTGTCATGGGAAGCGCAGATGCAGAAGGTGATTAAGGAAATAAATGAGAAATGAGGAAAAAAAAGTTAACCGTTTTATTATGATACCGAAGATTATACATTTATGCTGGCTGAGCGGTGACCCTTATCCACCCAAAATACAGAAGTGCCTGGAGAGCTGGAAGAAGTTCCTCCCCGAATATAAGGTGATGCTGTGGGACGGCAACCGTTTCGACTTGAACAGCAGTTCGTGGGTAGCACAGGCTTTCGCCGCCAAAAAATATGCTTTTGCCGCAGATTATATACGTATGTATGCGCTCTATCATTACGGAGGCATTTATCTCGACTCGGACGTGGAAGTGCTCAAGAGTTTCGACGAGTTGCTGACGCTCCCCTATTTTGTCGGGGCTGAAAACGCGGGGACCATTGAGGCGGCTATCATCGGCGCCGAAAGCGGATGTGACTGGGTCAAAGCTTGTCTGGACTATTACGAAAACAGGGATTTCATACAGGAGAACGGGCAAATGGATATCCGTATGTTGCCGGAGATTATGAATGAGACGATCGGAAAACTGAAACCGATATGTAATCTGCCGTCCGGAACTACTCTTGGTGAACTGAAGAAGATAGGGAAACAGGAAATGACGGAAAAGGTTTATGTGCTGCCATGTGAGTATTTTTCACCTAAGATCTTCGACTCGCGACAAGTGGTCTTAACGCCTCTCACATACGCGATTCATCATTATCAGAACTCTTGGTTTTCACATAAAGCGATTGTGTATTATCGCACGAGGACGCTGATGATCAGGATATTCGGTTATCGTCTGGTAAGAAACATAGAGAGATTTTTACGGAGGAAATGATATTAAAGGAGGACAAGGAGGAATACTGCGATGAGCCAATGGTACAGCAAATATCTGCAAGTATATGAAAAGCCTTTTTCGGAGGCTCGGCCGGTAGTGGTTGAAGAGATACGCGGGAAGATCGCCGGGCTTCAGAGCGAGAATCCGGTGGTTACCGTCTCGCTGATAGGCTACAACGAGGAAAAACACTTGTTGGCTTGTCTGTGGTCGCTGAGCGAGATGCAGTGCAAGTATCCCGTAGAGATCATCGGGGTGGATAATGAATCGAAGGACCGCACGGCGGATATTTTTCAGGCGTGCGGCGTACCTTATTATACGGAGACGCAGCATAGTTGCGGTTTTGCCCGCCTTTGCGGGCTGAACCACGCACGGGGGAAGTATCACATCAACATTGATTCGGACACGATGTACCCGCCCAGGTATGTGGAGACGATGGTGGATGCGCTGGAGCGTCCGGGTGTGGTCGGGGTAAGTTCGCTATGGAGCTATATTCCGGACGAGGAGCATTCCCGGTGGGGACTGAAGCTGTATGAGGCTACCCGAGACCTGCATCTGTGGCTGCAATCGTTCAAGCGTCCGGAGCTGAGTGTGCGGGGGCTGGTGTTCGCTTACCGCACGGATTTGGCACGGAAAACGGGCATCCGCACGGACATCATCCGGGGCGAGGACGGGTATCTGGCACTGCAACTGAAACAGTTCGGGAAAATCGCTTTTGTGAGAAAACACCGCGCGCGTGCCGTCACGGGGTATGGCACGGTGGGAGCCGACGGATCGCTGTTCAACAGTTTCAAGGTTCGTGTGGCCAACGGGCTGAGGGGGCTCGGAGGACTGTTCACCAAGAAGAAGGAATATAAGGATGAGGAGAGCAATCTCGTGAAAAAGAAGAAGAAGAAAGAGGAACTGAAAGCACGTATTAATTAAAGAAGCCTGTATGGGGTATATAATATGAACAAGAAAACCGGAACTTTATTGAGGCAACTGGCATTCCCCATGCTGCTGATGCTGTTGTGCTATATCAATCTTCAATATATGCACTACACGGTTCTTATGGACAAGTATTCCCTTACCACGTTCTCATACGTGGAGAATATTTTCCATACGCTTGCCGACGTATGCCTGTTTTTCTTCCTCCCACTTTTCCTGATCAAAAAGAAGACATATCTTTTCTTTATTCCCTATGCCCTCATCACGCTTCTTACTATTGTCAACGTGCTGTACAGCAGATTCTTCTATACGTATATGCCACCTGTATTGTATGGCGAGGTCAATAATCTGGGAGGGATTTCTGCCAGCGTGCTGTCTATGTTCAGGTGGAGCGACATTACGATAGTGATAACGACCGTAGCGGGCATATTGTTTTACAAGGCTTATCATGTCGGCTACTACGGCATTGCAGACAAGGTACGGAGAATCGTCTCCGCCTGCATACTGGGAACTGCCGTCCTCATCATCGGGGTGCTGGTGAGTATTGCCACTATACATTGGTCGTCATTGAAATATAAGTATATACACCCATTCAAGAACAGCCCGACAGAGTGTATCTTCAAGTTCGGCATTCTGTATGGAACCGCTATGCAGTTTATCTCCAACAACAAGCAGGATTATGATCCGAAAGACTTTGCCAGACTCGAGCCTCTTTTTAATGCAGCCGGATACTGCACCGGACAACCGAAGAAAAATATCATCTTCATCCTGGTGGAGTCGTTTCTGGCATTTCCCACAAGCATGAGCATAGGCGGTGTGGAGATCACCCCTACCCTCAACAGACTGGCGAGAGAGGGGGCGTATTACAATAAGAATATGACCTCACTGATCCAGCTGGGCGAATCCAGTGACGGGCAGTTCACCTATTTGAACGGACTCTTACCCAAAAAGAGAGGGGTGACTGTTTATGATTATTTTGATAATACGTTTGAGTCTATCCCCAAATTACTGAAAAGAAAGAATCCGGAAACAGAGTGCCGGATGGTGATTCCTACGTCGTCGAAAATGTGGAGGCAGGACGGGATATGTATACGGTATGGATTTGACAGACTCTATTCGAGAAAGGAATATGCGCTGAAGGAATGTGATGACAGTTGGCTGAATGACAAGCTGCTCTTCGAGTATGCGGCAAGCATCGACAAAACGGGCAAGCAGCCTTTCTTCTCGATGATCCTCACTTCGTCTACGCACTCGCCTTACAAGAAGATGTTCGAGGAATATGCCATTCCTTTTCCGGAATCGTACTCCGATGAATTGAAAGTGTATTTGTCTGATATACATTATATGGATAAGTATCTGGGCAAGTATATTGATTTCTTGAAGGCAAACCATCTCTATGACAATTCGCTGATTATAATTGCCAGCGACCATTCAATTTCCAACGACTGGCTAAAATTGAAGGAGGAAGATAGTGCTTATTCAAAAATTCCGTTGTATATTGTGAACGCTCCGCAGAAAATCAACCAAAGAAGCGATCTGGCTATCTCACAAGCCGACCTGTTTCCCACGATTCTGGATTTGGCGGGCATTGACTCGCAATGGAGGGGTGTAGGCAACAGCCTGCTTCGTCCCGACTCGGTGATGGATAGCGAAAGAGAAAAACTGAGGGTCCTGCATAGGGAGGAGATCTCTGATATTATATTGGATAGTGACTATTTTAAAATAAAATAACGCATAACTATGAACGACGACACACCTGCTCTTTGTCTCGAAATTCTTTTCTGGTTTGCCCTGTTCGTTGTGTTCTACACGTATCTGGGCTACGGAATCCTGCTTTACATCCTTGTCAAGCTGAAAGAGCTTTTCGTGAAACCGGTGAGATGCTCGCTGCCGACAACGGACGGGGAACTGCCGGAGGTGACGCTGTTTATCACGGCTTTCAACGAGGAAGAGGTGGTGGACGAGAAGATGGAGAACTGTCTTGAACTGGACTATCCTGCGGATAAGCTGCACATTGTCTGGGTGACGGACGGCAGCAATGACGGAACGAACGAACGCTTGCAGACACGCTGGCAGGGCAAGGCGACGGTGCATTTCCAACCGATCCGACAGGGGAAAACGGCTGCGATGACGCGCGGAATGACGCTTGTAGATACTCCGCTCGTTGTCTTCACGGACGCCAACACGATGGTGAACCGGGAAGCGATACGGGAGATTGTACTCGCCTTTCAGGATCCGAAAGTGGGATGCGTGGCGGGAGAGAAACGGATTGCCGTGCAGACGAAGGACGGGGCTGCCGCCGGTGGCGAAGGGATTTACTGGAAGTATGAGTCGACGCTGAAAGCGTTGGACGCACGGCTATATTCGGCGGTGGGGGCTGCGGGTGAACTGTTTGCCGTACGCCGCGAACTGTTCGAGGCGATGGAACCGGATACGTTGCTCGACGACTTCATCCTATCGCTGCGAATCACGATGAAGGGGTACACGATTGCTTACTGCACCAATGCCTACGCCATCGAAAGCGGTTCGGCGGATATGAGGGAGGAAGAAAAAAGAAAGGTGCGCATCGCTGCGGGAGGATTGCAGTCTATCTGGCGGCTGCGCCCGTTGCTGAACCCGTTCCGCTACGGAGTACTCAGCTTTCAATATACGTCGCACCGGGTGCTGAGGTGGTCGGTCACTCCGTTCCTGCTGTTCGCACTCCTGCCGCTGAACGTGGCGATTCTGCTGTCGGGCGGTTCTACGGTATTCTACGGAGTGCTGCTTGGGATGCAGATCCTCTTCTACGGGTTGGGATATTGGGGCTATTATCTGTCTACCAGGCAGATTAAGAACAAGATACTCTTCATCCCTTATTATTTTCTTTTTATGAATATCAATGTGTTGAAAGGAATCCGTTACCTGAAAAGAAAAAAAGGAAACGGAGCGTGGGAAAAAGCGAAACGGGCGGAGAAGTAAAAACAAATTGCGGAATCTTTTGTTATCTTATAAAAAAAATCATACATGGACAGAACATTACACAATGCAAACAATGCACAAAGAATTCTAGAACTGACGGCAGACACAATGTTGCTGATAGACAGGAATGGTATCTGCGTGGATATCGATTCTCATTGCGATTTATGGTTTCTGCAGGAGGAAGTTCTTTTAGGGAAAAATGTTTTCGAACTTTTGCCGGAACGGACAAGGGATAAGGTTATGCCGGTGTTCGAGACGGTGATCGGGGAACAGCGAAGTGTCAGCAAAAACTTCAAGCTGGAGCTGAAGGATGAGACATTCTATTTCAAGTGTCTCATGTATCCGTATAACGACATGGTGCTTTGCCAATATCGGGATATCACGCAAAGAAGTAACGTGAAACGCCAGTTGGAGCAGGCAAACCGCACGTTGCGCGAGATTCAGAAGGTGGCGCAAATCGGACATTGGACGTATAATACGACGGAGAATGTGTTCCATTATACAGGATACACGGGAGTATTGTGCAAGGAGGATGTGCAGCATATCTCTTTCGATATGTACAAGCAGTTAATAATGGAGGAGGATCACCCGGCTTTCGAGAATTGGTGCGAAAAGAATGTGTCGGAATTCAATCAGGAAAGTATCAGTTACCGGATCCAGCTGGACGGGGATATTTTCTATGTGCGTATCCAGACTTATCTGCGGGAGGAATTGCCCGACGGCAGTTGCAATATAGAAGGGTATATTCAGAATATCACCGCTCTCCAGCACCGGAGAAATGACATCAATACGCTGACTCATGCCATTAATAATGCGAAAGAGAGTATCTTTGCCGCCAAACCCGACGGTACGGTGATTTTTGCCAACCGACGTTTTCTGCATAATCACGGTCTGGCGGACAATATGGATATCAGTCAGTTGAAAATCTATGATGTCGCCGCAGATATGCCGACCGAAGAGGCTTGGCAGGAACGGTGCAGGAATGCGGTGCAGAACGGTAGCAATACATTTATAGCGCATCATCCTTCTAAAATCCATAAGGATATTCTGGCTTACGAATGTACGATGTACAACGTTATCAGTGATTCCGGCGAGGAGAGTTTCTGGTCGTTCGCTCATGACATCTCGGAAAGAATGAGGTATGAGGCGCAGATCAAACGACTCAACCGGGTTATGGATACGACGATCAATAATCTTCCCGCAGGGATTGTGGTGAAAGAAGTCAATAATGATTTCAGATATGTGTATCGGAACCGCGAATCGTACAACCGCGATCATTTCAGTGACAATCCGGTGGGCAAGAATGATTACGACTTCTACCCGCTGATTGTAGCGGAAAAGAAGAGGCAGGAGGATATTGAGGTAGCTGCTACCGGAAAAGGATTGCATTGGATCGCTGAGGGAAAGGACAGGAACGGAAATCTGATTATTCTTGACAAACGGAAGATTAAGGTGGATGGTGACGAGTTGTCCTCTCCTATCATCGTCAGCATTGAGTGGGATATCACGGAGCTGGAGATGATCAAGCGGGAACTCCAGTCGTCGAAGGAGAAAGCGGAGATGTCCGACAATCTGAAATCGGCTTTCCTCGCCAATATGAGTCATGAGATCCGCACACCGCTGAACGCGATTGTCGGTTTTTCGCATCTGATAACTGAAAGTGATGACGCGGAAGAACGGAAAACGTATTATCAGATTGTGGAAGCCAACAACGAGCGTCTGTTGCAACTGATTAACGAGATTCTCGATCTTTCGAAGATTGAGTCGGGAACGATTGAGTTTTCGCTTGGGCTTACAAGTCTGCATAGTTTGTGTCAGGAGATACATGATGCGCATATATTCCGCACGCCGGAGGGTGTGCAACTTGTCTATGAGCCTTCGGACGAAAGCCTGCGGATAGAGACGGACAAGAACCGGGTGTTCCAGGTGATTTCGAACCTGATCGGGAATGCGGTAAAGTTTACGAAGGAAGGCAGTATCAAGTACGGTTATGAGTTGGTGGATGGCCAGATCGTATTTCATGTAACGGATACGGGTACGGGGATCGAACCGGAAAAGGTGGGACGTGTGTTCGAGCGTTTCGCCAAATTGAATAATCACGCTCAAGGAACGGGACTGGGATTGTCTATCTGCAAGTCTATCGTGGAACGGCTCGGCGGACAGATTTCCGTCAGTTCAATAGTGGGTGTGGGCACAACGTTTACGTTTACTTTGCCGTATAATACACAGGAAACGCCCAAAGAAGTCGATTCGGAGATGAAGACTGTGCTCTACAAAGAGGAGGTGCCGCAGAGTGGAAACGGTGGTTCTACGAATGAAGGAACGGGAAAGGGAAAGGGAACAGGAACGGTCTGTATCCTGATTGCCGAAGATACGGACAGTAACTATGATTTACTGAACGCTATTCTAAGTAAGCAGTATCGTCTCGTCCGTGCCAACGATGGTATGGAAGCGGTTCTCTTGTACGATGAGGTGAAGCCGGATCTGATTCTGATGGATATCAAAATGCCGAATCTGGATGGGCTGGAGGCTACCAAGATCATTCGCGAACTGTCTGCTACGGTACCTATTATCGCTCAGAGTGCTTTTGCCTATGAGCATGATGTGAAAGCTGCGATGGAAGCGGGATGCAATGACTTCATAGCGAAACCGATAGCACAGTCGAAACTGAAAGAGGTAATCAATAAGTGGTTGACGAAGAAGTGACTGTAAACGGTTGACGACAGAACGACTGTAAATAGTTGACGACGGAATGGCTACGAATGGCTGCCGACAGAGCGGCTGTGTCTGAATCAGAATATTGTGTGAGAATAAAGTAAGATTATTAAGATTACTATGAAAGCCTTTTATAGACTGTTCTACTATTTTTCTATCCTGCTGACAGGTGTTGTGGCAGGTGTTACTCTTGTGGGTGCTTTTGCCGGAAGTGCCACACCGGAGAGTTTCAAACTTATCCCTTTTATTGGTCTAGGGTTGCCTGTACTTTTATTGGCTAATCTGGCTTTTGCCATTTATTGGACGATCCGCTGGCGGTGTTGGGTTTTCCTTTCTCTCATTGCTTTATTCGGTAATTGGGGGTATATAAGTTGCGTCTTTCAGTTTCCTCTTTTCAGCCCGGCTTCGGAGCCGATAGCCAAGCTGGGAACCTATACACCCGGAATATTGACCGTAGCGACTTACAATGTGGATGCTTTCAACCACGAACATATGGGGTATTCCTGCAAAGGTATCGCCACTCAAATGCAGAATCTGCAAGCGGATATCCTCTGTTTGCAGGAGGTCGGTATCAATTCCTCATTTAACATTGACAGTGTATGTGCCGCTTTTTCTAACTGGCCGTATCAGTATATTCCTTCCGCTCCCGAAGGAAAGGAGCTTTTGCAACTGGCTGTTTTCAGCCGTTATCCTATCAGGGAACAGAGTCTTATCACCTATCCTGACTCTAAGAATTGCAGCCTGTGGTGTGACATCGAAATACCCGGTCGCACGATCCGCCTGTTTAATAATCATCTGCAAACAACGGAAGTGACGCGTAACAAAAGAAAACTGGAAAAAGAGCTTTACAAGGAGGATACCCAAAAAGCGGAACGTGCCGCTCTGACTCTGATAGACGGTCTGCACGAGAACTTCCGGAAACGTGCCGGGCAAGCTGATGTCCTCAAACAACTGATAGCCGACTCCCCCCATCCTACCCTCGTTTGCGGCGACTTCAACTCTCTACCGTCTTCTTATGTCTATCACACCATAAAAGGTAACAGGAAAGGTGATAAGGCAGGTAACAAGAAAGGTAACAAACTGCAAGATGGCTTCCTGACAAGCGGACATGGCTATATGTATACTTTCAAATTTTTCAAGCATTTACTAAGAATCGACTATGTCCTCCACTCTCCGGAACTGAAAAGTACGGATTACTTTTCACCGGACTGGAGTTATAGCGATCATAATCCGGTGGTGATGAGGATGAAGCTATAAAAAAAGAAAGCCGAACAACTGTAAAATTGTCCGGCTTACTTTTTATATAGAAATTCTTCTGTTTATTCTAGAATGTAAATTTGACCCCTAATTGCATCTGCCATGCACTACCTGTAGAAGCTGTATAATCCCATTTAGAATTTTTTTGGAACGCTTCACGAGAAGATGCATTCATCTGATATGTTAGAGGTTCTCCTACTTTACTTGCTGTTTTCAGTAATCTTACATTATCGTAACTTTGTAAACCACAAGAACGATAAGCACCCCATTTTGAATTTAACAAATTGCCAATATTTAACATATCAAGACTTACTTGAATACCATATTTGCGATTACCAATCTTTGCATAAAAATCTTGAGCGATCTTCATGTCAAAACGATGGATCCACGGTTCTAAAGAAGAGGCACGTTCTACATACTGCCCTTTACGTTCTGACAAATAAGAGTCACTATTTACATAATTCCAAAAGTCCTCTTGTTGCTCCTCTGCTGTATAAGTTACATTATTTTGCTTATCTTTAATATCCACAAATGTCATTTCATCCTTAGAAGCAGGTACATACATCAAATCAGAATAGTTTCCATCACCATTTATATCATTATAATACGTATAAGAAAAACGTCCTTGTTGGTAACCGGTATAAAATAAAGATACGGTCGTTTTCATATTTGCATAAGCAATTTCATAAGACGCATTAGCAATCAAACGATGTGGAGTAGAAAATAAGGAATAAGAAACACCTGGATCATTCAATGAATTAACTGCAACATTATTCTGCCATACTGAAGCCGCCGATGAACCTGGATTTGCCGTCATATCTTTAGCCATTGTATAAGTGTACCCAAATGAACCTGTAAAACCAAAATCAAATTTCTTCGTTAGTACTGCATTAAAAGAATACTGATAACCTTTTTC
>ENA-UEPL01001325-UEPL01001325.1-human-gut-metagenome-genome-assembly--contig:-NODE-1325-length-19207-cov-70.279090_pt1 | contig 19207 bp, 10 predicted proteins | sample MGYA00242896_ERZ507908 | MGnify/ENA primary metagenome ERZ507908 (study PRJEB26167, sample SAMN06115518) | human gut metagenome | host: Homo sapiens | place: China:Chongqing | collected 2015-08-20...
TTAGTACCAATTTCTCAGTGTTATCCCCCTGTTATGGGTAGGTTGCATACGCGTTACGCACCCGTGCGCCGGTCGCCACCAGTGTATTGCTACACCGTGCTGCCCCTCGACTTGCATGTGTTAGGCCTGCCGCTAGCGTTCATCCTGAGCCAGGATCAAACTCTCCATTGTAAAAAAAATAATGTATTGTTAGAGTCCTGACTATTCGTTTATCCTTTAAAAGGAAATTGACAGATAAATACTACAATTTTTCTCTCAAAATATAACCAGTAATTCAAAGAACCAGTTTAAAAAAGCTTCGCATTTTGATTGCGAAAGGGATTGCAAAGATAAGTGTTATTTTTGAATCCACCAAATCTTTTTTAAAGATTTTTTTCCGCGGCCTCTTGCGAGACATTTGCGAAAGGGACTGCAAAGATAAGTAATCTTTTTCAAATCTCCAAAAACTTTTTCAAGAACTTTGCATCTTGTTGAAATTCAGCACACAAAACCATCTCAAGCTCCTTTATTGTAAACCCTCGACTTATTTGTAAGAACCGGTATTTCTCAAACGCGGATGCAAAGGTAGCGACTTTTTCCGAACCTGCAAATATTTGCGCATCTTTTTTTGAAAAATCTTCAATTTTACCCGATAAAGCCGATACTACCTATATATATTAATAGAGGCAGAAAAACGGCGGCTCCGCACGGAACCGCCGCAGGACATACCGGGGAGGAAAGCCGGTCAAAGCCATCCGCCGTTGGCGGCCAGTCCGGCACGGGAAACGACGGCGAATTCGCGCACGAACTCCGTATCGCCCGACACCGCGCTTATCCGAAGCATGGAAGTTCCCGGTTCGGGACAGTCGAAAGTGATCTTCGTACCGTCGAACACCGCCTTCGAAGAGGACAGCCCCAGGTTGCCCGGCGATACGAACGACGCGGCAGTCAGCGCAACCCGGCTCCGGTCGCCCCCGAAATAACGCGCGAAGTCCACGGTCACCGGCTCTCCGGTCCTCACATAGACGGCGGGAGTCCCCTTGACGGCAAACAGCAGTTTCAGGGCGTCGATACAGCCTCCGCCCATTTTATTCTTATAGACGGCCATATCGGCAATAGGACCCAGCTCCCCGTCCTTCGAGCCGGCGAAGCAGTCGTCGATGCCGTAAACGGAACTCAATAGCAGGGCCTTGAATTCGGCCGGCGTATATTTCTTTCCGTTCTGCGCCGCGTAAGCAAGCCCCAGGGCCGCAACGCCCGAAACGTGCGGGCACGCCATCGAAGTCCCCTGCATAAAACCGTAGCCGTACATCCCGCCATCCTTGCGTCCGTCCTGATAAGCGATCGCATCGTCGCAGAGGATCGTGCTCAAAATCTGCGCATTGCTATAAAAGACCGTCCTCCCGTCGGAAGCGGTCCGCGTCGTCTTTCCGGAATAGCGGTCGCCTCCCGGGGCCGCGATGTCGACCCACGGTCCGTAGTCGGTATAATAGGCCGGGCGGAAACTCCAGTCCATCGCCCCGACGGCGATCACCGGATCGTAGGCGGCCGGATAGATCCGGACGTCGCCGTAAACGTCGCCCTCGTTGCCGGCGGCGAAAATCACAAGCCCGCCCTGCAACGGGGAGTTCGGGTTCCGGGTCCCCGCCCCGCGGACAAAGGTGTCGATGGCGTCGCGCATGATGCCATAATTGCTCTTCCACTCCCGCTCGAACTCCTCGGGGGTGATCTTCGTGCCGTCCGCCGTTTCGAGATTGTATCCCCAACTGTTCTGGGCGATGATCGCACCGTTGGTCCAGGCATATTCGAAGGCCTTGACCGTCGGGTTTCCCTTGCCGCCGGTCGTGCTGTTGCCCATGATCTGGCACGACATGATCCGCACGCCGCCGCTGTTGCTCCGCCCGCCGGCGATGCCGCAAACGCCCCGGCCGTTGTTGTTCACGGCGGCGATGACGCCTGCGACATGCGTTCCGTGGTCCGCGTATTCCGGATTGCGGTCATTCCCGCCGACCGATTTCCAGTCGAGTTCGGGGGAGTCGTCCCAGAAATTGTAGCCGTGTTCCTGCGAATTCTTCGGATTCGACCAGATGTTCGCCCGCAGGTCGGGATGGGTGGTCTGCACGGGTTCGTCGATCACCGCGACGATAACCTCCTCGCTGCCCGTGCAGAGCTGCCAGGCATCCAGCAGGTCGATGTCGGCCCCCGCCTCCGGCTTGACGGCGACATCCGGAAAGAGGCCTCCGCCCGGGTTGTCGTAATTCCACTGAAAAGGCAGCATCGGGTCGTTCATCGCCTTCGCGGCGCGGGTCTCGCCCACACGGGGAAACATGCCCTCGGAAGCCGGAACGGCAGGGCCTTCGCTCATCGGACGGATATAGCGGGGATCAATCCCGTACTCCACGACCGCAACGCCGAGCAACGCCGCCAGCCGCTCGCCGACCTCGGAGAGTTGAATTTCGTCGTCGAACGCGATCGTATACCAGCGGTTGATGCCCGTCTGCTCGTAAACGTCCTCCCACTCGGGATTGTATGCGACGACACGTTCGAAACGCCCGGCGTCGATTTCATGCAGGATTGCGTCGATGCCGCCGACACCCGAACGGGTCGCGACACCGCTGCGTGTCGCGGGCAGCTGCGCCTGCGCAGCGGCAACCGCCTGCGCCGTTTCGGGCGACAACTTTACGGAAAGACTCCCCCGCAACGCCAGCCGCGAAGTCGGGGAACCCAGCACCCGGGCCTTCCGTCCGCCATTGCCGCCGGCAGAGTCCGCAGGCTCTTCCGTACAGGCAAATACCGCCAACAGCCCGCAGAGGAGTAGCAATTTTTTCATAGATCGTCAAACATTTCGATTTTCCAAAGATATGATTTTTCCGCCAAAGTGCATGACCCGGGAGGTAAAATCGCCCCGGAGTTCCGAAAAAGGAGATTTTTTTACTATTTTTGCAACCAAATACCACTACGATTATGAATTTCAAGAAAATATCGCTGCTCATCGTGCTGCTGCTCATCGCAGACCAGGCGCTCAAAATCTGGATCAAGACCCATATGCACCTCGACGAGTCGATCGTCGTCTTCCCCGACTGGTTCCAGTTGCGGTTCATCGAGAACAACGGCGCGGCCTTCGGCATGCACATCGCCTCGCGCGGAGGCTTCGACTGGGGCAAGCTGCTGCTGGGCGTCTTCCGGATCGTCATGGTCGGATTCATCGGCTGGCTGATGCACCACCTCTGCACCAAACGCCAAGACACGCCCAAGGGAGTGATCGTCGGCCTCGCGCTGATCTTCGCCGGCGCCATGGGCAACATCCTCGACAGCGCATTCTACGGATTGATCTTCTCCGAATCGACGCCCTACACGGTGGCTCAATTCGGGGGGCACTACGCCGGGTTTATGATGGGCAAAGTGGTCGACATGTTCTATTTCCCGCTGTTCCAATGGAACGGCGTACCCCGCCTGCTGCGGTTTCTGGTCGACAGCAACAACTATTTCTTCGGCGCGATCTTCAATCTGGCCGATGCCTACATCTCGGTGGCAGTCGTCTATCTGCTTCTGTTTCAGCACAAGTTCTTCAGCAAGTAGATTTTTTTTGAAAAAAGAGTTGGTGTTTCAGAAAAAAGTATTACTTTTGCACACCGCAATTCCAGAAATGCCCAGGTGGCGGAATAGGTAGACGCGCACGTTTCAGGTGCGTGTGCCGCAAGGCGTGCAGGTTCGATTCCTGTCCTGGGCACTAAGAACCCCGTTAGAGGAAACTCTGACGGGGTTTTATATTTTCTGTGTCCGCACCATGTCCGCATTTTCTAACAACATCCGGCTCACACATAAAATCGTATGAAAAAATAGACGAGTTCCCGCGATAGGGAATTCGTCTAATATTTATTTTTTTATTGTCGGCATATTCTGAATAACGACTCCTTGCAATAATTTTCCATTAACCTTTTTATTGCTTTTAACCCCATCTGCACTCCATGTTCCCCATTGCTTAAAGAAAAATGGAATATGATTAGTTTCGGCCTGTCGCTTAATGTTTAAGACCCATTCTTCTTTCATAGGACGGGCCTGTACCCCACTTTCACCTCCGACAATAACCCAATTTATTCCCTTAAGATCCAATTCACCCAAATCTTCGAGAAGCGGCTCACATGAAATGAATCGAATTGGAGCTTTCAAATGTCGTATATAATCCAAAAGATTAGGCGGTTTCATTTTTAGATGGGATGAAGGAACGAAAAGCAACTGTGCTATTTTCGGCAGATTGCAAAGAACCTCTAACCTCAAACAACTGGAGCAAAAAGTAATAAATTGTCAAAAAAGCAAGGGATATTTTTATTGTAGACTTTGTCACGTTACTATTCTGTATAAATTTTACTGTTTTTTGCAATTCGGTTTCAGATACAAGGCAAATCGCTTAATTTGTTAACGATAACAAATTAAGCGACCTTTTGATTCTAAAAGTTCCTATCGAGTTATTGAAAAACAAAAAACTATAGATTTATTTGCAATTAGCTTTCCTATATTCTTTGGGGGATAACCCGAATCGAGCTGCGAACTCCTTATAAAAATAAGATTTACTGCTGAACCCCGATTTGTACATGATTTCCTGTACGGTCAACTGTGTTGTCCGGAGAAGTTTAGAAGCGTGATCCAAACGGACCATCCGGATATATTCTCCAGGCGTTTTCCCCGTGAGTTCTTTCAGCTTTTCATAAAGCGAAGTTTTTCCGATGCCGATGAAATCGGAAATGGCCGTCGGATTGAGTGATTCGTCATCGATGTTATTTTCGATGAAAACGACGATTTCGTGCAACATCCGTTCATCTTCATGATGAAGCGTAATTCCTTCGCGCACGGTCACGTCCGAACGTGCCGAATTGAAATACTCTTTCAATACCGTGCGTTTGTGTAATAATTGTTCGACTGTCGCTAAAATATGACGGGGATGGAACGGTTTGGTGATGTAAGCGTCGGCGCCGTGTTCTACTGCTACGATACGATCTTCAATGGACAGTTTTGCTGAAACGCTTACGATCGGGATATGAGCCGTACGTTCATCGGAACGGATGCGGTCAATCAACCCGATTCCGTCGAGTCTGGGCATGACGATGTCGCACAAGACTAAGTCGGGCAGGTTTTGCCGTAGCATTTCGAGTCCGTTGTTACCGTCATTGGCCGTCAGTACGGTGTAATGTGGGGCCAGAATATCGCGGAATAGTTCACGCACATTATAATCGTCCTCTACGACCAATACCGTAAAACGCGTTTGTTCGATCTGCATTTTCGGCACATGGAGGGCGCCTGCTTCCTGTGTCGGTTGTACAGGCGTTACATCAGGAAGCGGCATGGGCGGAACGATGACTTGGAACTCAACATATTCATTTAACCGGCTCTCCACTGAAATCCGTCCGCCGAGCAGTTCGGTAAGCCCCTTGGTAAGATTTAGCCCGATTCCCGTACTTATGGCATGGCGTTGTTGGGTATGTTCGAAAATCCGGAACCTGTTGAATACCTCGGCACACTGCTTTTCTGTAAGGCCCCGTCCGGAATTACGTACACGGAACCGAATGGAGCCGTCCGGTTGCATATTGAGCCAGATTCGGATATATCCTTTTTCCGGCGTATATTTGAATGCATTGGAAAGAAGATTGAAAATGATCTTTTCCAGTGCATTCCGGTCCGTTGTAAAAGGTTCTGTCCCACCGATATGCACCGATAGTTCGATTCTGCTTTCACCTGCTATCTCCGTATAATTGTCTACGATGGAATTGAGCATGGAACTCAAATTGATAGTTTCTGCACGGAGAACCGTATGTCCGGAATCTGCCTTGCGGAACTCCATCAACTCATTGAGCAACTGCTGCATTCGATCAGCATTATTTTTGATGAGGTGCACGTACCGCTTTGCATAGTTATCCAGTTCCACTCGTTCGAGTAACTGCTGTGCGGGACCGTAAATCAGGGTCAACGGCGTGAAGAACTCGTGAGCGATGTTCTCGAAGAAGTTGAGTTGTGATTCGTGCATCTTTTGTTGCTGCCGTTTTTCGATATGCTCCAACAAAAGTTGCCGGTTCAACCGGATTCTGTTGCGAATGACTGAATAGACGATCGCTGTGATCAGTGCCGACAAAACGAAATAAGCGAAAATAGCCCACCCGCTGAACCACCATGGATGCCCTACATGCAGTTCGAACATGGACGTTGACTTACTCCACACACGGTCTCCGTTTGTATAGCGCATCTCGAGCTGGTAACGCCCCGGCGGCAGTCGGGTGATGGAAACGGTGGGGTTGCTTCCATTGTAGATCCATGCATCTGAAAAATCGGCGATTCGATATGCGAATACGCAGTTTTCATTGTTGATCAGATCGCCGACACAAAATGTTAACGACACATGGGCTTCGTCGTAGGCTAAGTTCAGCACGTTCGTTTTCACCCGATCATAAACATTCAACTCCTTGTTGTTGATCCGCAAGCCGGCAAGCCTGATTTCGGGCTCAAAATTACGCAGGCGCATTTCTTCCGGATTGAAATAGCTGAAACCTGCCACACCCCCGAAAAAGACATCCATTTCATTATCTCGGAAATAGGCTCCATCCGAAAACTCATCGTTTTGCAAACCATTGCGAGATGTGTACTGAATTGTCTTTCCGGAAAGCCGGTCAATGCAAGTTATGCCGTTGCCTGTACTAATCCATAAATTACCGGCCAAATCTTCCACGATACCGTGAACCGCCGGATCTCCCAGTTCATTTTCACCCGGGAATCCCGTGATCCGCATCTGTCCATCTTTTTCCGCCAACCGATTCAATCCGTAACTGGTTCCGGCCCACAACCCGCCGTCTGCTCCTTGGATCAGCGAAAGAATGTCTCTATTTTTTTCTCCTGCGGTCTCTGCCGGGTCATCGGTATTTTCGAATCGCTCCCAACGGGTGTCAAACCGCACGACACCGCCACCGCGGGTCCCGAGCCAGAGTATATTGGGATCGGTGCCGCGGACGATGGAATAAATAATGTTGCTGCCCAGAGCGGCATGGGCTCCCGAAGCTTTGTACTGCCGGATGTCGCGGGCGACGTATCCTTTCCTTGGGTGGTATTCCACGCGAATGCGGATTAAGCCCGAACCCGAGGTCCCGGCCCACAGGAGCGAGTCGCCATGGCTGAAAGCGAGGCTGTATATCGACTTGACAGAAAAATCGTCCGCCGGAAGGTACAATCGGCTCGGAATATCTTTCCCGCGCGGCAAATAGTTGATTCCCTTGCCTTCTGTCCCGATGAAGATATCTCCGCGGCTGTTCTTGCGCATACTGTAAACGGTATTGGAGATCAGTCCCTGTGCCGTGGTAATCTCTCCTGTAATCATTCGTGTGCGTTTGTCGAACAATCTGATCCCTTCGCCTTTCGTCCCTACCAGTATCGTACCATCGTCCCGTCGGGCAAAACAACGGACCGGATAGGCGGTATGAACCGTTCGGAAAGGTGAGGTATATTCGAAAATCTTCAACAGCCCCCGCCCGTCGGTTCCTACCCAAACGATCTCCTGAGATCCGGCATAGAGCGAAAACACTGCCGTTCGGGAAGGAAACGCATCGATGGACTCGGTACGCCTCGTATGCAGATTGTAACGGACGAGTCGGTCTCCGTTTCGATCCGTGAGAAAAAGCGATCCGTTTCGATAAGCGATTCGTCCGATCTGCGGCAATCCGGTTTCGATCGAGAGTCGTTCTCGCGTACGAAGATCTACCGTTTCCAATGTCTTCCCGTAATTTATCACCAGCATATTCCCGGCTAAGACCATGTCCGACACCGGACGTTCCGTTTCCAGGGGGGACTCCTCTGTGAGAACGGGAATCTTACCGCTCTCGTCGAGCAGCAATCGGTAGCACCGGATCTCCCGCGATTCGGTTAGCAGATAGATGCGGTCGGTATCGTCGAGCAGCATGGATAGCACCGCAGAATCGCCTCCGCGGACCGGAACGAACTGAGATTCTTTGTCTTCTGTCCGATAAAGATAGAATCCCTGCTGTTTCACACAGACCAGCATCTCCTGCCGGGAGGTTTTTCCCATCAGGCACGATAATGTTCCTTTCGGCGAAATGTTTTCGTACCCGGGGCGATAGTTGGTGAAAAGTTGTGTTCGTTCATCCCAGCGACTCACACAATCGTTCGTCACTACCCATATCGTAAGCGAATCCTGTTCAATAATTTGCCGGACAACATTGTTGCCGATGCTTCCTGGGGAATTCCGCTTATGCCGGTAGATTCGGAACGTCCGTCCGTCGTAGACATTCAGCCCGTCCCAGGTTCCTACCCAAAGCCGGTGGCGCGAATCTTCGCAGAAACAGTTTACGGAATTGTTCGACAATCCGTTCTCATTGGACAATCGTTCGAGCATATATTGTTCCCCCGCATGAGTGGCCAAGCCCGTCAGGCAGAATGTCAGAATGAGTAACGGATATTTCAGCTGTTTCATATTGCTAAGATAACGAGCCGGACCGGGAAAACAAAATTTTGCCTCCCGGGAAAATCGAGACAGAACTTTTTTCGGAACAGAGAGGACCTTTTTCAAAAGCGTAGAATACGTTTTCTGAAGAATAGAGAACTATGTTGTCCCGACGGTTGTCTATTTTTGCAAAACCTAAATTAACCATTATGAGGAAATCATTCAATGTCATTTTGCTCCTAATGGCCGGGATCATGGTTTCCGGCTGCGGAGGTGCGGGGCGTTCCGGAACGGAAAGCGCCACAGACGGAAATAGGTTGCCGGAATGGGCCTTGGGCGGATTCGTCCGTCCCGCAGAGGTTAATCCCGTTATCCAGCCTGATCCGCGAGTCAAATTTTTCTGTCCGATGCGCAAGGATTCTGTCGGATGGATGGAAAGCGATACGTTCAATCCGGCGGCAACCGTCAAGGACGGAAAGATCTGCGTGCTTTTCCGTGCCGAGGATAATTCGGCGACGGGTATCGGCAAACGCACTTCGCGCATAGGTTTGGCGCAAAGCGAGGACGGCGTAACGATGGAACTCCGGCATGATCCGGTACTTTTCCCGACAGAGGATGCCTTGAAGTCGTACGATTGGCCGGGCGGATGTGAAGATCCGCGCATTGCCGTAACCGAAGATGGCACCTATGTAATGCTTTACACATCGTGGAACCGCCGGATTCCGCGGCTCTGTGTGGCTACGTCGCGAGATTTGGTGAATTGGACGAAACACGGCTACGCTTTTCAGAAAGCTTACTCAGGGCGTTTCCTCGATTTGAAGAGCAAATCGGGATCGATCGTAACCAAACTCGACGGCGATAAACTCGTCATCTCGCGCGTAAACGGTAAATATCTGATGTATTGGGGTGAACGGATGATCAATATTGCCACGTCGGATGACCTGATCAACTGGACTCCGGAATTGGATGAAAACGGAGAACTGAAAGGCGTGGTCTATCCGCGGAATGGCTATTTCGATAGTGCGCTGACCGAATGCGGTCCTCCGGCTGTGCTGACCGATAAAGGCATCCTTTTGCTTTACAACGGTAAGAACCGGGTTGACGCCCACCGCGACATGCGTTATCCGGCAGGGACTTATTCCGCAGGACAGCTTTTGTTCGACTCGGAGGATCCGGGAAAGGTACTCGGGCGTCTTGACGTGCCGTTCTTCCGTCCGGTGGATGATTTCGAGAAGAGCGGGCAGTATAAAGACGGTACGGTCTTCATTGAAGGATTGGTTTATTACAAATCCAAATGGTATCTTTACTACGGCTGTGCCGACTCGCACGTCGGGGTTGCCGTCTACGATCCGGAGGTCGAGACGCCCGGAGATTCCGTACCGGAAACGACTGAGCTATGAAACGGATACTTGGACTATTTCTGTTATTGGCATCGGGAATGTTCGCCGGAGCACAAACTCTCACCGTAGCCAGTTACAACCTCCGAAACGCCAATCCGAAAGATGCGGCTCAGGGAGACGGATGGGCGCAACGATGCCCCGTCATCGCCGATCTCGTCCGTTTCCACGATTTCGACATTTTCGGTGCGCAGGAGGTGCTTCATGGCCAACTGCTGGACCTGCTTGCGGTTTTGCCCGATTATGATTATATCGGTGTGGGACGTGACGACGGTGTTGAAAAAGGCGAATACGCTCCGATTCTCTACAAGCGCGACCGGTTCCGGCTCCTTGACTCTGGACACTTTTGGCTGGCTGAAGATTCCACCCGGCCTGTCAAAGGCTGGGACGCTGCTTACGTACGCATTTGCACTTGGGGCCGGTTTCTCGACAGGAAAAGCCGCAAACGGTTCTGGTTTTTCACGTTGCATACCGATCACAAAGGTCAGCGTTCACAGATAGGAAGCTGTCGGTTGGTATTGGACAAGATCCGGGAGATGTGCCGCGGTGAACGTGTCGTTCTCACGGGAGATTTCAACGTGGGCGAAACGAGTGACTGCCATGCGCTGCTGTGTGAATCCGGAATACTTGGCGACGCTTACGATGCGGCGCCGATCAGGCTGGCAACCACTGGCACGGAAAATTGGTTCGATCCCGATGTGAAGACTTTCCGGCGTATCGATCACGTTTTCATAACACCCGGTTTCCGGCCGTTGCGCTACGGCATTCTGACCGACACTTATCGAGTTCCGACTGACACGGCGGGAAAATACCGGGCACACACGCCTTCGGATCATTTCCCTGTCGTCGTGGAACTGGACTATTGAGTATTGGCAGAAACGGCCTCGAAATGTCGTGGCGGGACTTATCTTTTGTCCGGTATGCCATTTCGGATCAATTCGTAAATCTACTAACTGAATAAATTATGAAACATTTTCAAAACCATCGGCTGTTCCGGACGCTCGTCGGAGCGATACTGCTCTTGATATCGTTCTTTGCGGTTAGTCCGGTCGCCGCACAGACCTCACAGTCTGTCGTATCGGTCTCCGGTCGAGTGACCGACGCTTCGGGACAACCGATCCCCGGTGCCAGTGTCATTGTGAAAGGCACGACCATCGGTGTTACTACAACCGACAACGGTTCGTTTTCCCTGCACAATGTCGCGACAGGGGCCACGGTCGTTGTTTCGTTCATGGGTTATGCCGACCAAGAGTTCAGCGTACTTGCCTCGAAAGATGTTTACGATGTCGTATTAGCCGAGGATGATACCCTAATCGACGATGTGGTCGTCGTAGGTTACGGCACCCAGAAAAAAGCGAATCTGACCGGCGCAGTAGCACAGGTCACGTCGAAAGAGTTGGAAAATCGCCCGGTCGCCAATCTCGGACAGGCTTTGCAGGGTATGGTTCCCAATCTCAACGTGACGGTTTCTTCGGGCAAGCCCGGTGCAGGAGCCAGTTTCCAGATTCGCGGCACGGGTTCGCCCAACGGCGGCAGTCCGCTGATTCTTGTCGATGGCGTGGAGAGTTATCCCGACCGCATCAACGCCAACGACATCGAAACGATTTCCGTGCTGAAAGATGCGGCCTCGGCTGCCATCTACGGTGCAAAAGCCGCTTTCGGCGTGATTCTGATCACCACGAAGAGCGGTAGCCGGAATCAGAAAGCAACGGTATCCTACGATGGCTATTTCGCTTTCTCGGCGCCGACGACCTCTACCGATTACGAGACTCGCGGCTATTATTCGGCCGGCATCGCCGATTTCTTCATGGAGTCGGGTCGCGGCGTACGTTATACCAATTACACCCAGGCCGACTATCAGGCCATGTGGGAACGGCGTAACGACAAGACCGAACATCCCGATCGTCCGTGGGTCATCATCAACAACCGCTTTGGACGCGAAAACTACGTCTACTTGGCCAACTTCGACTGGTACAACTACCTCTACGACATGAGCCGTCCCACGACCGATCACAATATCAGCATTTCGGGTGGCAGTGACAAGATGTCTTATCTCGTCAGCGGCCGGTATTATTCGCAGGACGGAGTACAGAAACTCGGAGACGACGGCTATAAATCGTACAATATCCGTTCGAACCTTTCGTTCGAGGTGCGCCCGTGGCTCGAAATTAAGAATTCCACACGCATGTTTAGCGGCCGCTATACTTATTCGGGAGTGGAGAGCGAATCGACCAACTGGCGCCGTCCGGGAATGCACTGTCTGGCCAGTTTCGTTCCGATGAATCCCGACGGAACGTCTGTGGCTTATACTTCTCTGACTTACTCTTCGACGCACTTCCCGTCGGACGGATGGGTCGCTATGATGCAACAGGGAGGTACCGGAGGCCACAATCTGACTCAGGAAATGGCCACCAAATTCGATTTCATCTTCAAAATTCATAAAAATCTGACGGCACAGGCCGATTTCGGTTATAAGAAAGGGTACCTGCGCAATGACTACCGGGAGATGGATGTACAGTATTCGAAATACCCGGGTGAGGTGGAGACGATGACAACCAATTACTCCGACTCTTATCGGGAGGTAGTCTACGATCAGAATTTCTATACGGCGAATGCGTTCGCCACCTACAAAAACGATTGGAACGGACACAACCTGGAGGTGATCGGAGGTTTCAACTACGAGACACGCCGCCATCGAGATCTGAAAGTTACACGTGAAGATCTGCTGACTAAGGATCTCTCGGATTTTAATCTCGCAGTGGGTGAAATCCCCGAACTTATCGGAGGCCGCGACGAACGTGCAACCGTAGGCGTCTTCTATCGAGCAGCCTACAACTATAAGGGACGCTATTTGTTCGAGGTAGACGGCCGTTATGACGGATCGTCGAAGTTCCCCCGCGGGGATCGCTTCGGATTCTTTCCGTCGTTTTCGCTGGGGTACAGGATCAGCGAAGAGAAATTCTTCGAGCCGGTCCGCAGCGTAATCGACAACCTTAAAATTCGGGCCTCTTACGGTACGCTGGGTAACCAGGATGTAGGATCGTACGATTACATACAGAGCGTTAACACGCAAAAAGTAATGGGCAACTACACGTTCGACAAGGTCAGCGGGGGCGCTTATGCCTATGCAGACGATCCGGTGGCGGGCAATCTCACCTGGGAGAAAGTGGTACACAAGAATATCGGTATTGATTTGAATATGCTGCGTTCGCGCTTGAACCTTACGTTCGATGCCTATATCCGCGATGTAAAAGGCATCCTGACTCAAGGAAAATCGCTGCCGTCGATTTATGGTGCTGATGAGCCTATGGTCAATGCCAATGACATCCGTACCAAAGGATGGGAACTGGCACTCGGCTGGCGGGATTCGTTCAAGGTCGCCGGACGTCCTTTCCATTACGCTGTGACGGCGACCTTGGCTGATTATACGGCCAAGTACACCAAAGTGGATAACCCTTCGGGAATTTTGAGCGATCCCTACGTAGGCAAAGAAGTGGGCGAAATATGGGGATACCGTATAGGCGGTTTGTTCCGGACGACCGCCGAAGCCCAGGAATATGCCTCCCGGATCGATCTGACTGAAGTCTGCTACGACTATTTTCGCACTGATGCGGGCGAATACGGACGAGGGATTCAAGCCGGCGATATGAAATATCTCGATTTGAACGGCGACAATGCCGTAAATGAGGGGGCAGGTACGCTCGATAATCCGGGTGACCGTGTGAAAATCGGAAACAGCACCCCTCGTTATACCTATGGTCTGAACCTGTCATTCGAATGGTGCGGATTCGACATTTCGGCCTTCTTTCAGGGCGTAGGACGTCGAGACTGGTATCCTGCCAACGACAACATCAAATTCTGGGGCCCCTATGTCCGTCCGTTCGCATCGTTCATTCCGCGCAATTTCATGTCCGATGTTTGGAGTGAAGAGAATCCCGACGCCTATTTCCCCCGCGCCCGTGCTTATTCGGCCCGCGATTCCAAGCACTCAATGCGCAACGTCAACGATCGTTACCTGCAAAATCTGGCTTATTGTCGCCTGAAAAATCTTACTATTGGGTATAGTTTGCCCGAACGATGGATATCAAAAGTAGGACTTTCGAAATGCCGCATCTATTTCAGCGGTGAAAATCTGTTCTACTTTACGAAATTGCACAGCGATTTTATCGATCCGGAGCAAGCGACTACCAACAGCGGAAATTCGGACGCCTATCCGTGGTACAAAACCTTTGCTTTCGGCGTCAACCTGACATTCTAAACATACGACCATGAAACATACGATCATCAATGCGTTGTTCCTCTCCGCAGCTATAGCCTGTATATCGTGCGAGGACATGCTCGACTATCAGCCGAAAGACCGTCTCTCCCCGGATACCTATTTCAAGACGGAGACCGACTGCGAGCTTTGGACGAACAATTACTACACCGTCTTCCCGTCCGCCGAGGGTATTTATAGCGAGCCTTACGATGTTATCGTGCGCGATGTGCTGGCCGACGAAATATCGGGAGTGCGCAAGCCCATGCCGACCGACGGTAACTGGAACTGGAAAAAGTTGCGTGAAATGAATTTCTTCCTTTCACGTGCATCGCAAGTCGAGGATGAGTCCGTGCGACTTGAATACGAGGGCCTGACCCGCTTTTTCCGGGCCTATTTCTACTTCGAGAAGGTCAAACGCTATGGCGATGTGCCTTGGGTGGACCGTCCGCTGGGTTCGGATGAAGAAGAACTGTACGAAGGGCGTGATCCGCGCGAGTCGGTTATGGAGAAAGTAATGGAGGATGTGGATTTCGCCATCGCCAATCTGCCCGAGGTGCAGAATGTCTACCGCGTAACCCGATGGACGGCTCGCGCTTTGAAGTCGCGTATCGCGTTATTCGAAGGGACATTCCGGAAATATCACGGACTCGACGGATATGAAGAGTTTCTTCAGGCGTGCGTCAATGCTTCGGAGCCTTTCTTGACCGGGCCCTATTCGATTTACACGAGTGGCAGCACGCCTTATCAGGATCTTTTCACATCTCAGAATGCCATTGGAACAGAGATCATTCTGGCGCGGGCCTATACGTCGGCCATCAGCGGTATGACGCACGATGTCAACGGGCACCTTACGGGTGCGACGATGGGACGTCCCGGCATGACGCGCAACGTGGTCAACATGTACCTTATGCGCGACGGATCACGCTACACGGATCAGGCGGACTATGCTACCAAGACATTTGTCGAAGAGTGCAAGAACCGCGATTTGCGCATGGCGCAGACACTCCGCACTCCGGGGTACAAACGAATCGGCGGCAGCAAGGAACTGGCCCCGGACCTTTCGCGCTCGACGACCGGATATCAGCTTATCAAATATCTCACCGAAGAGAGATATGACGCAAACAAAGCCTCGACCAACGATATGCCTCTTTTCAGGTTGGCGGAGGTGCTGCTGAACTATGCCGAAGCCAAGGCCGAATTGGGAACATTGAAACAGGCGGACCTTGATAATACGATCCGGCCGTTGCGTGTTCGTGCCGGGTTACCCGACCTCGACATGGAAGAAGCGAATGCGCATCCTGATCCTTATCTCTCCTCATCCGAAACGGGATATGCCAACGTGACCGGAGCCAACAAGGGGGTCATTCTGGAAATCCGCCGCGAGCGGACGCTTGAAACTCCGATGGAGGGACTTCGTTATTGGGACATTATGCGTTGGAAAGAAGGCAAACGTTTCGAAAAACCTATCGAAGGGCTTTACTTTCCCGGTACGGGCGAGTACGATCTTGACGGGAACGGGTCGGTTGACGTTTGCATATACGATACCGAGAAGGCTCCGGGAAACAGCGCCGACGTACTTTACCTTAAATTAGGGTCGGATATCGTTCTGAGCGGAGAAACGAGCGGCAATGTTTTGGCTCATAGTACACAGCAACGTATCTGGAACGAAGAGCGCGATTATCTTTACCCCATTCCGACCGATGATCGGGTGCTTACGCAGGGCGCTATTTCACAGAATCCCGGATGGAATGACGGACTGCCTTTTTAATCTAAAAACGAATCGAAATGAAAACATTGAAAACGATAGCCTTGTTATTCTGCTTGGCAGTAGGTGCATCCGCCTGCCACGATCTGGAAGGGGACAATTCCGATTTTGATCTCGGATTCGCTTCCGGGAATGGCGGTTCGAATCCTTATGTCGATGGTTACGACCGGCTGGATAACTCCCTGCGCCTGGCAACCTACAATACTCATCGCTGCGAAGGGCCTATTACACAGAATCCGGCCTATGATCGGGCGCACTACGACATGACGGCCAAGGTCATCAGCCTTGTGGCACCCGATGCCATTGCGCTTCAGGAACTGGATGAAAAGACCTCTTGGCATCCTGTCTCGCAGATTCGGGAACTGGCGAATCGTACGGGAATGTATGCTACGTTCGGTCGTGCCATCGACCAGCGGGGAGGGCAGTACGGCAACGGGATTCTCTCGCGCGAAGAGCCTCTCTCGACCGAAATACTTTCCTTGCCGAACCCCGATCGAACCGAAGCCCGCATCGCCCTGGTAGCCGAATTCGAGCGTTTCGTCTTCATCGCCACGCACTTCTGTCACAAATCGGAGGTTAACCGTACGGCGGCTGCCACGCGGTTGAATGAATATGCCGCAGAACACTTCCAGACGTCGGACAAGCCGGTCTATCTGGCTGGAGACCTGAATCTGAACAGGACGACGTCGAACGCTTTCATTGAACTGCTCAAAAGCTGGAAAATCATCACCTCGAATGACTACACGATGTCTACGGGAAACACCCGCATCGACTACGTTTTGGTTTACACGGGCAATCAGGCTTCTTGTGAAGTACTCGGAGCAGCCGTTCCGACTTTCTCGGAGATCGATGTCTATACCGTCTCGGACCACCTGCCTGTTTTCGTAGACCTCAAGAAAGAGTAAATGCCCAATTAAGACTGTGTTGTTATGAACAAGATATTTTCAAATGCCCGGCGGTTTTTCGCACTGCTTTTCGTACCGGTATTGGCCGCAGCATGCGTAAATCAAGATGTCGATCTTCCGAATGCGTCGCTTCGGGCCGATAAGACGCAGATTGCCGCCCCTGCCATGGAGTCGGATTTCACGGTCGCACTTAAAGCCAACTGCAATTGGCAGGTCGTCATCGAAGACGAAGACGCTCAATGGCTTTCCATTTCCCCGAAAACGGGCTTGGGAAATGCCGACATTGTTCTTTCGCTTATGCCCAATACCTCGACTGTTCGAGACGCGGAAGTGACGATTCGCTCTACCGACGATCCGTCGCAAACTCTGACGGTTTTCGTGAAGCAGTCCGCTCACGGCTCCTATCTGACGATCGCTGAACTGCGCTCGTTGGCTTCGAACCTGACGGTCGGAACTCCCGAATATACCATTACGGAGGACAAAAAGATCTGCGCAATAGTCAATACGGCTGCCATTGGAGCAAACCTGCCTGGCGGAGTCTTCGGCATACAAGATGCCAAAGAACCCGGTTCGGGCATCCTCGTCCGCACGGAAGAGCTTTCGTGGAACGACTTCGGTGAAGAATTGGAAATTCCGGTCAAAGGTGCCGTGCTGACGCGTGATGGGAACGGAATACTCGAATTGCACCCTGCGGCCGATGCTGCCATAGTGCGGACCGGGACCTCGAATGTGCAACTCGGTCCGGTTGTCATCTCCCATGCCGATTATGTTGCCAAGAGCTACGAATCAATGTACGTCGCCTTAGAGACCGTGCAAGCTGTAGCTACGGAGTTGACCGCTACGATGGATGGGCGCGTGGAATTCCAGGATGAAGACAATGAACGTTACGCGGTTTACACATGGTCGGGTGCGGCGTTCGTCGGAGCCGCCGTGCCGACGGGTAGTGGCCGGCTGGCAGGTATTGCCTCCCTGGTGGACGGCGAAGTGGTACTCTTGCCCGTCACCGCGGAAGATTTCGCTCTTTCGGGAAACCGTTTCGGCGCCGCTTCGGGTATCCGACTGCCATATATCTTCTCGTTCAAGGCCAAAGGGGCCTCGGATGCCGATGGCATGTACTATAATACGATGCGGATGTCTGACGGGTCGACTTGGACGAATTTCCTCTCGGCACCGCCGGCCAAACAGATTGTGGAGCCGAACGACGGATCGGGCGTCACGATGACCTTTTACAGAAGCAAGGCATCGTCGAACGGTAATAACAATGGAGTTCGTTTTAGGGTTAATGCAGACAAGCTCGACAATATCCTCTCGCTCCAGCTGTGGGATACCGGAAACCCCTATCCTTACGTATTGTTAACCTATCCGATTGCAGCAACGGTTTCCGGGACGTTGTGGCTCTCATGCAGCGTTACGGGAACGAATTATGCTCCGCGCAACTACACCGTGCAAAGTTCAACCGACAACACGCTATGGGAAACATGCGGCGATTTGCTGATTCCTTCGGGCAAGCGTAACGTTCCGCATTTCTTCTCTGTGCCGGTGACACTGCACGAAACGCTTAGAAAAGGCTCTACGCTTTATATCCGCATCATGCAAAAAGAGGACATCCGCATAGGCGGCGATACGAAGGCTACGGAAGGTGGCGAAGGTCGTCTGCACGCTGCGATAGTACTCGACCAGCCTTCATCCGATTTGACGACTTTCCCCGCCGGAGCAATTTATACCGAAGGTTTCGATCGGATCTACGGTGGTGTAGATTACTTGCTGGGAAGTGATAAACTGGTCAATATGAACGTCTTCTCGGGCAATGACATTTCGATTTGGAACGAAGCGGAAAAAGGCGGCTTGACCGGAGAGAACGTGAGTGCCCGTCCGGGTTACGTCCAGATCGGCCATGCACCGTTCCAGGCAACGCTGCCCAATGCCCTTTCCTGCCAAGTCGGTCAGTTGACCACTCCTGCTCTTTCGGCGTTGACCGAAGCGACGGATATCGAAGTGTCGTTGAAAGCAATGGCCTATAAGACAGGGTCGATGATGGCCGATGCCGCCGACAAGGAGGGTGATATGACCAGCTTCAAGGTCGAAGTGATCGGTGGCGGCACAATCGACGGCGAAACTTCAAAGGTGATATCGGGTATGAACTATCAGAGTTTCTCGGATTTCCGATTCCTGGTGAACGGAGCGACCTCCGCCACGCAATTGCGTTTCACGAGCGAAGCGGCCGAAGGCGGCTTTACGCGCTGGTTCCTTGATGATATATGTGTCGTAAAGCGTTAAGATAAAACGAATAAGCCTGCACTGGAAACAATCTTCCGGTGCAGGCTTATTTTCATAAACGATATTCATGCCGATTCTTTCCTACTTTCGCAAAAGCGGGCCTTCTGCGCCTTTCACGGGCGACGACGCGGCGCGCATGAAACTCTACAAGAAGCTGCGTTTCCAGAGCTTCATCGCCGGCACGGTCGG
>ENA-UEPL01001329-UEPL01001329.1-human-gut-metagenome-genome-assembly--contig:-NODE-1329-length-19198-cov-30.599655_pt1 | contig 19198 bp, 18 predicted proteins | sample MGYA00242896_ERZ507908 | MGnify/ENA primary metagenome ERZ507908 (study PRJEB26167, sample SAMN06115518) | human gut metagenome | host: Homo sapiens | place: China:Chongqing | collected 2015-08-20...
TCAGACTGCTTTGCCACCAGTTCTTCATAATTATCGATAGTCAGATGCATATTCAGGATTGCATTCAGATGATTGTCAAATTCATGCTGTTTGGCACGGATTTCTTTGACCAGTTCTTCCAGCGGAATCAGATAGTTCTGATAAAGCCGCAGTTCATTTTCCTTCTGGCGTATCAGTACATAATTACTTCTCCAGTCCACAATTCCCCATATCACAACGATCACCATCAGAACAAACATAATAAACACCCGGTAATCGAAGGTACCGCTGATCAGGAAATCCACGATCAGATAGACTGATACCATAAGTGCCGTTACGCAGAAAATACGATATAAAAATTTGCGTACCCAATCAGCCATTTAACAGTCCTCCGATCACCGATTTGTAAGTCACACCGATTTCTACCGTATCCGGACAATTTTTGATCCGGATGATCCGGTTGACGGTATCGTAATATTCAACTTCATTTTTATTGACCGCATACATCCGATGGCACTGCACAAACATCCCTTTTGGCATCTTAAGCATCATCTGTCTGAGAGTCACATACGGGACATCCCAGTTTTCCGTCACAAGGTGCAGTCTTGTTCCTCTCGGTATCGCTTCCAGATAACGGATATCCTCGCATTTCAGCTGATAATTGATCCCGTCTTTTTTCACAACGATCACCGGTGGTTTCTCCCTGCTCTCTTTTTCCAGCACCTTCTGAACAACCTCTTCAACCTGTTCCCTGCGAAATGGCTTCATAATGTACTGGTAACAGTGCAGCTCCCGGTAAGCCTGCTTGTACGTATGTCCAATGGCAATCGCCAGTACGTTCGGGGTAAAGGTGTATTAAAACATCTCCCGTATCTCTCTTGCGAACAAAATCCCACCGATATCCTCCCGGTCTTCACCGCTTAGATTTACATCCAAAAGGAAAAGACCATACCGGATTTCCTGATCCAGCAGGTCTTTTGCTTCTTTCAGGGAAGATGCCTTGTGGACACGGATATCATCTGAATATGTGGTAAGAATCTCTGACAATGCCTGCAGCGAAGTCAGTTCATCTTCCAGGATCAATACATCCGTCATCTATCTGTCACCTTTCCTCTCTCTTTTTTCCTAATCTTCCTTGATCACTTCTTTAGCGCTCTTCACAAGCCCTGCAAGTGACTGCAGTTCCGACGGAATGATAATTTTCGTTGCCTTGCCGTCTGCGGCCTTTTCAAATGCCTCCAGACTCTTGATCGTAAGCACTGCCTGGTCTGCACCCGCTTCGCGGATGAAACGGATACCGTCTGCATTTGCCTGCTGTACTTTAAGGATGGCTTCCGCTTCACCTTCTGCCTCTTTGATCCTCTTTTCTTTTTCAGCTTCTGCCTGAAGGATCGCTGCCTGTTTTTCAGCTTCCGCTTTCAAGATCACAGATTCTTTTTCACCTTCTGCAACAAGGACAGTAGATTTCTTTTCACCTTCTGCACGGAGAATGGCTTCACGTCTTTCACGTTCTGCTTTCATCTGCTTCTCCATTGCATCCTGGATTGCTGCCGGCGGAATGATATTTTTCAGTTCCACACGATTAACTTTGATTCCCCATGGATCCGTTGCCACATCCAGAGATGCGCGCATCTTCGTATTGATCGTCTCTCTTGATGTCAGTGTCTGGTCAAGTTCCAGATCACCGATGATGTTACGAAGGGTAGTCGCTGTCAGATTCTCGATTGCCATGATCGGGTTCGCTACTCCGTAGCAGAACATCTTCGGATCTGTAATCTGGTAGAATACAACGGTATCGATCCGCATGGTTACGTTATCCTTTGTGATAACCGGCTGCGGTGCAAAATCAACTACCTGCTCTTTTAAGTCTACTCTTCTTGCTACGCGTTCAATGATCGGCAGTTTAAAATGAAGTCCTACACTCCATGTTGCCTGATATGCACCAAGACGTTCGATAACCAGTGCCTTTGCCTGCGGCACGATCTTAATGCAGGAAGTCAGAAGCAGTAATGCGATCACAATAATAATTACTAAAATAATAAGTCCCATCATCTTTTAGTCCTCCTCATATTTTTTTACAATTAACTTTACTCCGGATATATTGACCACCTTCGCCAGTGTTCCGGGTTCCAGGATCACGTCATCCTGTTCGGATCTTACCGTCCACTCCGTACCATTTACCACCGCCATACCAGTCTGCCCGATGTTATCTACTTTCTGGCTGATCCGGATCGTCTTTCCGATGATTCCTTCATAGTTCGTCTTTAGACGGCGGGTGTTGATAAAACGCATTGCAAATGGTCTGGTAAATACAAGCAGTAAAATTGTCACAACAAAAAATGCAACTACCTGTCCGGCAAACGGTATATCCAAAATATTCAGGATCAGTGCCGCCAGCGCACCTCCTGCTCCCCAGATCGTCGTAAGTCCCACCGTTATGATCTCGATCACCAGAAGTACTACCAGAAGAACCAGCCATGCAACGGTAATATAGCTGTCCTGAACTGCTCCCATATTCTTCACTCCTTTCTGCTTACGGATATGGTAGCAGAGTGTCTGTGTCAAATCAATCCCTTCTGCGCGAATGCAGTGATTTCCTGTGCGAATAGGTTACGCTTCATCCTTGATCCGCTTCATATGCGCTTTGATCGTTTGTTCGTAGCCATTATCGCTCGCTTCATAGAATACGGCATCTTTGATCTCATCCGGCAGATACTGCTGTTTTACATAATGATTCGGATAATCATGCGCGTATTTGTAGCCAATTCCATGCCCCAGCTTTGCAGAACCTTTATAATGTGCATCCTGCAAATGCACCGGAACAGTCGTTTTATATTTTTTCACATTGTCCATCGCAGCAAAGACAGCATTACATGCTGAATTACTCTTCGGTGCTGTTGCCACATAAAGAACTGCCTGTGATAAAATGATCTGTGCCTCCGGCATTCCAATCCGCTCCACTGCCTGTGCTGCACTGACTGCAACATTCAATGCCATCGGATCAGCATTTCCCACATCTTCCGATGCACAGATCATGATCCTGCGGGCAATAAACTTAATGTCCTCTCCGGCATACAGCATCTTTGCCAGATAGTATACTGCTGCATCCGGATCAGAACCGCGCATACTTTTAATAAATGCGGATATGGTATCATAATGATTATCTCCTGTCTTATCATATCGCACAACCCGCTTCTGTATACATTCGGATGCAACCTCCAGCGTGATATGGATCATTCCATCCTCACTTCTTGGTGTGGTGAGGATACCCAGTTCCACCGCATTAAGCGCAGATCTGGCATCTCCACCGGCAAGGTCTGCCAGGAAATGCAGGGCATCCTCATCGATCACCGCATGATAGCTTCCCATTCCTTTTTTTTCATCCTGCACCGCTCTCAGAATCAGGGTCTCTACTTCTTCCTGTGAAAGCGGACGGAGTTCAAATACACTGGATCTGGAAAGAAGCGCACCGTTCACCTCAAAGTAAGGATTTTCTGTCGTCGCACCGATCAGAATGATCGTGCCGTCCTCCACAAACGGGAGCAGATAATCCTGCTGTCCTTTATTAAACCGGTGAATCTCATCGATGAAAAGGATTGTCCTTTTCTGGTACATCCCTTTCAGTTCTTTCGCCTTATTCACCACTTCTTCCATATCCTTCTTCCCGGCAACCGTAGCATTGATCTGGGTAAATTCTGCACTTGTAGTATTGGCGATCACCTTTGCAAGCGTAGTCTTTCCGGTTCCCGGAGGTCCGTAAAAAATAACAGAACTCAGTTTATCCGCCTTGATCGCGCGGTATAAAAGCTTGTCCTTTCCGATAATGTGCTGCTGTCCAACCACTTCATCCAGAGTTGTCGGACGCAGTCTGGAGGCAAGGGGCGATTCTTTCTCCTTTGTCGTCTCCCGCATATAATCAAATAAATCCATCAAAACCTCTCCTTTAATCCAGCAGCAATTCATCGACTGTCACAAATTCATATCCCTTCGCCTGCATGATATCGATAATGCGAAGTGCCGCCTTTACTGAAGACAGATAACAGTCATGTAATAAAATAATATCATTTTCCTCCGTTTCCGTCACTACTTTATTGACAATTTCTGTCTCGTTATCCGTATTCCAGTCAAGCGGATCCACATTCCACAGCACCGCAATCATGCCGGTATTCTCTTCCATCTCCTTCTTCCAGGCTCCATAGGGCGGCCGCATATATTACTGATAAGGTTTTATTTAATGATTCCAATGTAGGCTTTTTATCTTGCCCCATTTTTACATCTGGAACAGCGAATGTTCTGACAATTCCTTTCCCCTCTTTATCATATCTGCCATATTCATAATATTTAGTCACTCCTGTTTTATTATCAATTAGCAACACTCCAGCATGACCTAAATTTCCAATCTTACCAATAGGAGTTGATATTTTATAATCGGGGAAAGCAATATAAATACCATCTTTCCCGTTAGGTTCTATACAATTTATAGGATTACTATAACAATAAGTATACAAACTTTCTGAATAATGCTTCTCAGCCAGCGAATCCACCGTCGTAAACCTTCCCAGCGCCGCATCATAATGCCTTGCACCGTAGTCATACAGATTCACCCCCTTCTTACCATCAAACTCCTTACCGTTGTACTTGTAAGGCTGGGTATTGCCTGTATTGGCAAACACCCCTCCGAATGGATAGTAATGGTTCGTCTCCTCTACCGTGCCGCTCTGGTTGATGACTACCCGGTTGTTACCCTGATGGTCTTTCAAGTAATAGTGATACTTGCTGTCACTCAGAGTAACATAACCCTCATCAGTCAGCAGCAACTTCTGAACACCGTTCTCATAGACCACGTTTCCGCAATAGTCCGTCGTGGTGGTAGTGCTGCCTGTCTTATGGACAGTTTTCAGCTTTGTGCCGTCGGCACCATAAGTATAGGCAATCGTACTACCGTCACTGAACGTGACCATATTGGGCAAATTTAATACATTATAGGTAATTGTACTAATTCCCTTGTTTAAATCTTTAGTTAAATTTCCATTGGAATCGTAGGTGTATTCGTTTGCCTGCTTCACACCATCTTTGAACTGGAAGCCATCATTGTAGGCAGAAGTCGTCACATTCTCGCGGAAACGGTTAGTGTCTGTACCAATGATTGTAGTATTATCATAGGTAGTGTTAGCATTTAAATTAATTTTACCATTAGACCTTCATTACCCCACTTGGCGCCAATATTTCCATTATAGTGAGCACCCTATAAAAAAACAGCGGATATCTACATCCGCTGTAATAAAATTGTTATAGAAATATTATTCAATTATTTGTTCTTTGTTTTAATATAAAATAGAATAAAAGCATTATAAAAACCTCAGAGAGTACACCTGGCAAATATAGAAAACCTATCATTATATCAAAATTAAAACGCCAAAACATAAAGAAAATAGTAGAAAGAGAGACAGCAAGTACCAATTGCAGACAACAATATAATAATGTCGTTTTAAGATTAAGCCTCAATTTCAACAATAATAATAAGAACACAACCGTTCCTAAAACAAATGTTATTGATCCTACAAATAATTCAACTGAAAATAAATCTCCTAAGGATATACTTTGACTTTCCATATCTATTCAATTTTAACTTGTCTCTTTTTAGGATCATAATTTAGTGACTTAAAACTATTTTGATACTCTTTAACTATGCTATTAGGCCTTGAATCTATAATTACTGGTGCCTTATCTTTTACAGATGGATCTTGTTTCAAAACATCAGCTGCAAAAGTTCCACAATTATTATTCCTTAATGAATACTCTTTTCTCTTTGGATTAGAGTTCTCTGCTATTTTTGATTCTGCATAAGTTTTCATTTCTTTAAATTTATCACTTTCAATATATGCTCCTTCTATTCTCCCGCCATGTCCTGCTTGTTCAGATATTACTGATAAGGTTTTATTTAATGATTCCAATGTAGGCTTTTTATCTTGCCCCATTTTTACATCTGGAACAGCGAATGTTCTGACAATTCCTTTCCCCTCTTTATCATATCTGCCATATTCATAATATTTAGTCACTCCTGTTTTATTATCAATTAGCAACACTCCAGCATGACCTAAATTTCCAATCTTACCAATAGGAGTTGATATTTTATAATCGGGGAAAGCAATATAAATACCATCTTTCCCGTTAGGTTCTATACAATTTATAGGATTACTATAACAATAAGTATACAAACTTTCTGAATAATGCTTCTCAGCCAGCGAATCCACCGTCGTAAACCTTCCCAGCGCCGCATCATAATGCCTTGCACCGTAGTCATACAGATTCACCCCCTTCTTACCATCAAACTCCTTACCGTTGTACTTGTAAGGCTGGGTATTGCCTGTATTGGCAAACACCCCTCCGAATGGATAGTAATGGTTCGTCTCCTCTACCGTGCCGCTCTGGTTGATGACTACCCGGTTGTTACCCTGATGGTCTTTCAAGTAATAGTGATACTTGCTGTCACTCAGAGTAACATAACCCTCATCAGTCAGCAGCAACTTCTGAACACCGTTCTCATAGACCACGTTTCCGCAATAGTCCGTCGTGGTGGTAGTGCTGCCTGTCTTATGGACAGTTTTCAGCTTTGTGCCGTCGGCACCATAAGTATAGGCAATCGTACTACCGTCACTGAACGTGACCATATTGGGCAAATTTAATACATTATAGGTAATTGTACTAATTCCCTTGTTTAAATCTTTAGTTAAATTTCCGTTGGAATCGTAGGTGTATTCGTTCGCCTGCTTCACGCCGTCCTTGAACTCGAAGCCGCCACCGTAGGCGGAAGCCGCTGCCGCATCGTCCACGCGGTTCAACAGATTGCTGGCGAGGGTGAAAGTCAGGTTGTCAATCAGTCCGTAACCGGAAGCAGCGGTCTGACCGTAGCGTTGCAGGGTCTTGATGTTGCCGTTCTTGTCATAGGCGGTTACATTCTCACTGAAACGGTCGGTGTTCGCGTTGATGCCGGCTGTTTCGCCGTAGGTCGCGTTCAGCAGCCTGTCCAGCCCGTCGTAGGTGAACTTGTAGCCGCGGACGGTGCTTTCATTCCCTGCCTTCCAGGTCATGCTGCTGATGCTGCCGTTGTACCTGGCAGTGCCGTTACCGGTATTGTAGTACAGGTTCTGTGTGAACTTCGTTCCACTGATACCCGTCAGCCAGCCACGGACATTATAGGCATACGTCAGCTTGTTGGTGGCACTTCCGTGCAGGGACTTTGATTGCAGTCTGCCCAAGTTGTCATACGCATAGTCGGCAAGGGTTATCTTGGTGCCGCCTAATGTATGCTCTACTTTCAAGAGTCTGTCCGCATGGTTGTAGCTGTAAGTATACACTTCCGTGCGGGTTGTTTTTCCGCTTGCCGTGTGGGTATGGGTCACTGTAGCAGGCTTGTTTGTAAAAGTATAGACGGTAGCTGCTACATCATAACCACCCAAAGGATTACTTTGCACAGTCTTCACCACACGTCCCTTGATGTCGTAGTAGTGTGCCGTATAAATCTTGTTGCTGCTACCGAGTACCGTTGCCACACTTGCCGTCAGTGCCCCTTTCCCGTTGCCCGAAGCATCATCAGGGAAATTGCTGTTATTGAAACCTGCTTGCGCACGGAAAGCGTAGTTGTCATAGTAATTCCTGATGTGCACAGTGGTGCCCGAAGTAGTCACTTTGTTGGTGCATACACCTTGCTCCGTCAGACGGTTCAAGCCGTCGTACTTGTAGTACGTCCAGTTACCGGATGTAAGGGCACGCTGGTTGCCGTCCTGCGAGAATACCAGACGGTCGGCATTGTCATACACCATTTCCATATATCCCGCACCGGGAAGCTTCTTCCAGATACAACGGTTACGTCCGTCGTATTTGTACTGGAAGGCATACTGGTCGAGATTGGCCGAGCTCTGGTACATAGGCTGGAGCACGAAACAAAGATTGCTTTTGTCGTCATACACATAGTAAGTGTCGTGCGTTTCGCTGCCCTTCATCTGACGGGACAATACAACATGTCCCATCTTGTCGGTGAAGGTGTAGCTCACGTTCAGGTCTTCATCGGTGGTCTTGACGACCGAAAGCTGGCCGGAAGCATAGCTGCCGTTGCTCGTCAGTGCGCCTGCACTGCTTACGCTATAGTTGATGCAGTTCAACTGCGCGTTAGCCGTACTGTTGGCCAGATAGTCCGTATTGACGGAATGCCCGCCATGCCATGCGGCTCCCGGTCCGTATTCCTTGACGGTACGGTTCAGCGGAGAAGCCTCGTACACCGGCTGGCCGTAAGGACGCGAGTCGTTGCCATAGTTGCCGGGCGCACTGCTCTTGAAAGAAGCAGGCGCCACATACTCGGCAGACGAGACTATCGGCAGCCAGGAATTCGCGGCACGTCCTGCAACGTCATACTCCTGCAACGTCACCAGATTGCTGCTGCTTGCCGTCACCTTCTTCAATACCGTCTGGAACGGACGTCCCAGGCCATCAAAATACTCCACCTTGTCCAGATATTTACCTCCCGTTTCATCCAGCATGCTACGGGTACGCACATAATTATGGCTGGCATCCTGCGCCGCTGTTGTCAATGCATAACACAACAACGCCATAAACATATATTTTCGTTTCATACAGTTCTTTCGTTTCATTGGGGTTTGTAATTATACTGATATTCATTCACTACCTTTCCATTATGCTCCTTAACCTGGAACAAGCGGTTGAAGTCATCATAGGTAAAGGTCGCTTTCTCTTTATTCGGTTCTACAATTTCCGTAACACCCACAAGCGGGCGATAGAGATAGGTAGTAACCAAAGCATTGTCGTTGGCAAGCCCGTTTCGCACTGTGTTCAGGACAGCTGTAATAGACGCAGTATTCGCATTGGCCGGCAGTTGGCTGATGCTCGCCGACGAGATTTTCTCTACAGCCTCATACGTCTTTCCTTCTATCTTGGCCACCGGATAAAGATTGTTATAGGCCCATAGGAAGCTCACCGGCAAATTGTTGCGTATATAACCCAGCAGCCGGCCTCTCGAAGTGTACTTGCCAAACCAAATATCCTGCACATAGGCTCCCGCATAATCGGCCAGCGTCTTGGGAGTAGTAGAGTTGAATCTCAACGTACGTTTGGGCAATATCATATTAAGCGTATCTTTATATTCCGTCTTCGACGCATTCACCACTTTGCCGGCAGAGAGTTCGACATGTTCTATAGGCATACCCACCATATATTTCCCTTTCATCTTGACGGAAACGGCATCTGTAAAGCTGTTTGCATATTTAAACTGCTTTTCTTTCTCCACCCCATGCTTGTTACTCTTTAAAGAAGAAAGTACCCCATAATCAGTATAGGCATATCTCTCTTCGTCCACTATATTGCCTTCAGCGCGATAGTCGGTAGTCACTTTCTTGCTGAGATAGTACGATTGTGCCCACAGATTGTAAGGCTGCATGGTACGGGTAGGATGGGAATAATCCGGATTGAAATAATAGTTGCGTATTTTCGGTGCCCAAACCTCTTCCGAAGAAGAAGGTGAGTAGGTGTACTCCTCTCTCTTCAGCAGTTTATGATTTTTATCCCTATATTCTACCGACGAAAGTTTACCGTTCTCATAGTCAGGCACCGTAGGAATACCGGCCAGGTATATATCAGTAACCTCATCCGGAACGTTATGGTATCTGTAAGTGGTATATCCCTGAGTATCCATGTCGCCATATGATTCACTGACCGCCGTATATCCCACAAGGTTTCCTCTGGAAAGATTCGTCAAAGGGATATAAGGAGCAGATTGAATCAGTTCATAGTAAGCATTCATCCAGTTTCCTGCCCAACTTTGCATTTGTTCTACATAGACCGGTGCGTTGAATACCGGCTTCACCATCAGCTTTGCATCCTGATATTCAAACTTACGCCAACTCTGGTTACCGTTGCCGTCCGTATTCGTGATGGACTTGATGCGCAGCCCGGCACCCAGGTAATCCTTATCCAAGGGAGCATTCGTTTTGCCTACTATCTCTACCGAAATATTGATAGGATACTCCAACCTTACATTCTGCACTGCCAATGTCACACGATACGTACCTCTGTCCAGTTGCTTTTCAGTGTCATCAGGCCAGGGCTCCATCACATCATAATCGGGAGAAGAGAACAAGGTTCTATAACCATTACCCTCTTTCTTTTCGAGTTGTGTTGTGTAAGTAAGCGACGAAGCAAGATGTTCACTGGGATGAGGTTCGTCATGTCTTCTGCGGATGATAATCTTGGGATTGGCATCGTCCACTTCAAAAGGCTCGCCAATATACATAAGGACAGGAGCTCCGGGTGCCACGGGCGGCATACCGTTGTCTACCAGGTTAAGGGTTCCTTCGCGCAAGGGGGGCATCATAGGCAAAGTTTCAAAACGATGTCCTTCATACTCAAAGGTAGTTGTGCCACCCGTAGGATAGGTGATAGTGCGCAGCGTCCCTATCTTGCACAACGCCTCATTGAATGAACGGTCCATACCTTCTTTAAACAAGCTCGTCTTACTGCTCGGCTTTATCGACTCCGACCAATAAATGCTGGGGCTAATCTTTAAAGAAGCAGTCATTGGTGACGCACCGTTGTAGAATCCCCAGGCATCTACAGACAGAGAGCGTTTGGGCGGCAATTTCCCCATATTGTAATCCATGGTATATACATTGTTCTTCTTCGAACCAGCCACATCATATACCTTCGACAATAACAAACGGTCATCATAACCATTGGTAGTGGCAGCCATTCCGCTAAGCAGATATTTATACTCCAGCATGGTGGTCTTGATAAGGTTACCGGCAGTATCACTCACCTTGATACTCGACAGCTTCTGTACCTTTTTTCCGGTTTCCGCACTCTCTATATCCTCACGATCAGTTGTACCGAATTCTACTTTACCCCCTTCAAAAGTAATAGCCGACAATGTCCATTGCTCTATCTTGGAGTATGAGTAATTGTAGTTGAACTTATTGGTGAAATACTGCGGAGATTGTGAAGACAATTGGCCATTCACTATTTTAGACAAAGATATAACGTCTTCTGTAGTAGAAATGGGAGTAAAAATACTTTCTTTTTTGTAACTAAACGTAATCTTTCCACCGTTGGGAGATGTCACAGAGTCAAGCATCCAGGCTGTTACAATCTGCGGTTCGTTATAGTATGGAAATATATGACTTCTAGTTATATCTGTTTGAAAAAAATCAATGGTATTTAAGAAATAGTATGTGATTTCTTTTGTCGAGAAGGAATAGACATATCCTTCCAAGTCCGTCATGGTCCATGTTTTGTTACTTGTATTGTATACCATCTTTACCACTTTTTCTTGTGTTTGGATGGTAGGGACGGCATTCAGTTGTCGGTTGTTCTTCAATACGTCGAAATACATGGAGCCCGAATGTCCGCCTGCATTGAAGTAAAACATATCAGGTTCGGCATCATAGTCACCTTTGAAATAACCCATATACTTCTCCAAATTCTGGTCGGTCACTTCAAATCTGGGATTGGTCAGCCACGGAGCATCAGTAAGGTTATAGCACCCACGTGCTGCAAAGTCGTCCGTACCCTGCACTTGTCTGACGACGCACCCTCCTGCCTGGAGGGTCCATCCAAGGCCGATCCAAGTAGCTTCTTGTGCAACACGTGTTCCGTCCGTATGGTACGATAGTGCAATGGGGAACTTCTTTCCGTCAAGGTCAATCTCGTAGATCGGGATAGTCAGATTGGCTTGCCCCACATAATTGTCGGTAGGTATCATGCCGAAAGTTCCCAATGAAGCTGCATTGGGAGATACCGGAACAATCCGGAAGTTGGTTTCAGGATGGCCATCCTGCGAATACATAACCGTTGCCTTCAGTAAAAGGAACAGTAATAAAAACAAGGATATTCTTTTCATGATAAATCGTTGTTATTAGAAAAATTATTCAATATGTTTTGCGGGATAAGGGATGGGGGAGCTGTTTTCCAAGCCTCTCCCATTCCCTTGCTGGCTTTTCAGCCTCCTACAGTGGCATCGCCTGCACGCCCAGCACACTGGCTATGGTGGCAATGATGGTGCCCACAATTTTCAAGATATCTTTCCAGGTTTCTTTGCTTATTTTCATAATTCCATGTTTTAAGGATGATTGTTTTAAAATTCTTTACTTACCTCGAAGCACGGACACTGCTTCACCCACTCCCACGGCTCCACCGTCCCATCTCCGTCCAAATCGGGACTGAGGTCGCGGTGGCCGCATACACGGGCGTTCCGGAACTGTTGTAGCAGCTGGTACACCAGCAGGTGCAGGGCCGAACGCTGCTCCGGCGTACGGGTATCCTTCGGATTTCCCCGGGCATCCAGCCCGCCTTCGTAGCAGATACCTATCGAATACTTGTTGTGACCGCGGCAATGCGCACCGGGCAGTTCCAAGGAACGGGTTCCGAGCACAGTACCGTCTCTCCGGATATAGTAGTGATAGCCCGTCGTGCGGAAGCCACGGCGGCGGTGCTCTGCCTCCAGAACCTCGGAAGTAAGCGTACAGCCCTCCCGCGTGGCGCTGCAATGCACCACGATGTAGTTGATTTTTCGCATAAGATTAGTTAGTGATTAATGATTGAAGATTAGTAATTTATGATTTGACGATTTACGATGTACGATTACTTTTCGTATCATAAATGCCTGCATAGGCGCGGTTATTTAGCAGTACGAATTTCAATCGTACATCGTAAATCGTCAAATCGTAAATGGCCTTATCCCAACGGATTTTCACCTTGGTCACCGTCGTTACCGCCCGAGCCACCGTCGTTGCCGCCCGAACCTGCCGTGTCCTGAAGGTCGAAGCGCACGCACTTCACCCCGGTCACCAGCGAACGGGTAGACACCGTATGGTCCAGATTACGCTTGGAGGTGGGCAGAAAACGCACTCGTAGTGTGGACTGGGTAGCCGACACCTTCAGAGGGTCTTCCACACCGTTCATGGTGGACTTCATCGTAAGGCGGAAAGTACCCAGACCGTCCAGCGTCACGCTCTCGGAAGACTGCAGGTGGCGAGTCATCACGGTCACCAGGTTGTCGATGACATTCTTCGAGTCACCCGTAGAGAGGGAAGACAACTCCGCAATCTCCTTAGCCACCTGCTCGGTGTCCACATTCCCCGTCAGCACCACGCGGGGATAGAAAAGCTTCTTGCCCTCTTTGTTGGCAAGAACCGACTGAAATGATTTGTAAATTACTGGCATAGTAGTTTTGTTTTAAAAATTAATAGTTTGTCTTGAAATTCAAGGATTCGTTTTTTTCAAATGAAACAACATTGTTTTATTTTCGTGTATTAAGCTTAACCACATTGCAAAGATAACGCTATCCGGAAAAGTGTGCAAATTAAAAAAACCGTTTTTCTTCATGAAATTATTCACAAATCGAAAACTTTACTTACAGCACAGGCTCAGCAGGTATCGTCCCGGTTGCCGTATCTTGCCATGACTCTCGCGCAAGGCATAGAAGCCCTTCCACAAAGGGTGGCCGATAGCACCGAAATTACTTTTGAGGATAATGGCATACTGCTCTTGCGGAGGAATATGGAACTGCTTCAGATTGAAAAGCAACCCGTCCAGGTTGCGGTCCGTGCCATCCTGCGGCGGTTGCAGTTGCTCTATTTTCCGAAGATATTCCCCCTCCGCGGATGGCACATCCGCGCCCTCAGTGCCCCCGGTTCCGGGGGAACTATGGAGGAGGGGATTTTCTTTGCTGTGTTGTGATGTGCTATGCTCTGCTGTGCTATATGTACCCGATGTCGCATTTTCGGGCTTAAATGCTGCACTTTCGGCAGCGGACGGCACGCTTCCATTGGCAGACGGCACTCTCCCGGCGGCAGTCGGCGCGGCCTCGTCATCGCTCTGAGAATCATCCACCAGACAATAACGTGTGTCTATGGCGGAAGATTTCCGGCGCTTGGTACTGAACAGATACTGCCGCTGTATCTCAGCAGAAGTCAAGATGGCGTATTTGCCGAAAAGGGCGGCATTGAAAATGCCGTACTCCACAGCCAGGGCAAGAATGCGCTTCACGTCGGCAGCCGTCTTTTCATAGAGGCAGGCGGAAAGGTCTTCGTAGAAAAGCTCGTCGGCACACACGTAATAGCCTTCGTCGGCATAAATGCAGGAGAGGGCGCCCAGCAGAATGGCAAAGGAGCCGTCACCCTCACGTTTCATGATGCGGCGCACCAGACGGTCGTGCATGAAGTCTGTGTTCAAGGGGAAATAGTCAAGTCCCCGTTTTTTGATTCTGGACATGGTTTGATGATTAGGGGTTAGTGATTAGGGGGAGAGAGCGGCTTGTATCATTCTATATCACCTGCTTCGCATAGGCGTTTCCGCTTGCGGAGCACGCTTTCGCGCACTACCTTCAAAGCATTCAGAATAAGATACATACGAAGAGTACAGTCCGAAATTTCAGTGATGACCGGATAACGGAGGGGATTGCTTGCTGGAAGTGAGCGACGGTAGCGGGCGTTGCTCATCGCCCTACGGCATTCCTTGCAATAATTGTCGGGGGCAAGCGTACGCTTGTCTACATAAAAAGAATCAACGGGCAGTTCTCTGTGGCAACATCCACAGAAACGAACATTTTTTTCAATAATCTGTTCCATAACCATTTTTTGTTAAGAATTAGTACAATAATATTTTTTCGGCACGCCCCTGCCAAAGATGCTTGTAGGGGCTGTTTGCTGGAAGTATATATCCAGCGTATTCTATCTATACATCCAGCGCGTTGCATCTATACTTCCAACGCACCTCATCTATACATCCGGCAAGGCGGATGCCCATTTTTTCAAATTCGTAAGTATTTTTGCTAAATTCGGATGCTTCCGGATAAAAGACCAGATGTGTATTTTCCATAAATCCCTCCCTTTTATTTGCATTTATAAAACATGATATGTATTTTTGTCCCAACAAAGATAATGCTGTTTTCATTTATAAAACAAACAAATCGGGAATTAAATTCTTAAATAAGACGTAAGACAGTATAAATGAGGAGATAATAGTTTCTGAATAATTTACACGTAAAAACTGAAGAATATGGCGAATGACAAAGACCCGGTATTTTGTGCGGCAGACATCATAAAACGTGCCAAACTGGCGAAAGAATTCAAGACAGACAGCGAACTTGCCGCCTTTCTGGGTATATCACGCTCCACACTGAGCAACTGGAACGCCCGCAACAGCATCGACTTCCCCCTGCTGCTGGGCAGCCTGGACGACGTGGACTACAACTGGCTGCTGACGGGAAAGGGCTCGCCTGCACATCATTCAAAATTCTGTGACAATGACTTGGTACAAGGTGAAGTGGAAATACTTCACACACCGAAAACAGCCGACCCTATGGACGACCGTAGCGTGACCCTCTATGACATCTCTGCCGCCGCCAACCTGAAGACACTGCTGGCTGACCGCCCGCAGTACGCCTTGGGGCGGATTGTAATTCCCAATATCCCTGTGTGCGACGGTGCCGTCTACGTCTCGGGCGACTCGATGTATCCCATCCTCAAGTCCGGTGACATCGTAGGCTTTAAGTCCATCCGCGACTTCACCGACGTCATCTACGGTGAAATGTATCTCGTCTCCTTCGAACGGGGCGGCGACGAATACCTGGCAGTGAAATACGTCAACCACTCGGAACGGCCGGACTGCATCCGTCTGGTGAGCTACAACAACCACCACGACCCCATGGACCTGCCGCTGGCGGCAGTCAATGCAATGGCCATCGTGAAGTTCTCGATAAGGAAGAATATGATGATGTAGAGGGCGGCATTATCACCGGAAATTTCGTAAGAAAGCTCCTGGCAAGGATCATTCAACAAGCAAACAGAGAAATTATACAAAAAAAGCTTGTAATTTATTCTTTTATCTTATTTTTGCGATGCCATAGGCATAATAATAAGTATCCGGAAAAAAACATGCTTATTCCATCCAATAGAACAAAGAGGGAGTGCATTCTTTCAAGGTTATGTTTTCTAGTGCTTTCAGTATGGGTGTTCCTACCTTCCGCAGCACAGAACAATCCCTACAAGATAGACGATGCACTCTACCCCATCTACCAGCGGGCTTCCAAGCAGGCACGCCAGCAGGAGGGGTTGCTGGTGGCCGACACTTTGTATCAACAGGCTCTGAAGCTCGGTGACAAAAAAGCACAATGCCTGGCATACATCATCCCCCTGCAGTTCTATATATCCCAAAAAGATGATAGCAAAATAGAAAAGGCATCCACTGACCTGAAAGAGATTTCACGTGCCAATAACTATCTGCAATATTATTATCACGCTTGGAGCAGCGAAATCATCTACTTCCTGAACCAACAACGCTCATTGCTCGCCTTGCAGAAAGCGGAAAAAATGAAAAAGCAAGCTTTTGCCGACAGATACCCTTACGGTATCTTCAGCTGTATCCGAACCATGGGCCATATCTACAAATCACGCGGAAACTTCGACCTCTCCGCCCAATACTATCAGGAAGCCTTGGACTATATGCTGAAGAATATGCCCGACCAAGATCCCAGCCAACTATACTCAAGCCTTGCCGAATATTACCGTAACACCCAAAAAGATTACGCCACCGCACTGGACTATTGCGAAAAAGCCTTGAAGAGCGCCAAAACAGAACGGAACATAGCCCAAGCCATGATAGAGAAATGCCTGGTACTATTCCGGCAGGGACGTATAGATGAATTCAACGACTGCTATAAAGAAGCCGTACAAATGGCGGACCGTTGCAAGCTCTCTGCCAGCGTTTCCCTACTGATAGCCCACATCAGCAAGAACATACTGGACAAACAGTATGAGCAGGCCCATGCCCACGCTGACCAATTGTCCGAGAAAGGCTTGCAACAACATGCCTACATTTACGAATGCGCCAAAGACTATCCCAATGCCATCAAATATCTGAAAAAATACCACCAGCAGTTGGATTCGACGAACAATCTCCTGCAACTGTCGGACATCGCCGAACTGAACACCCAGATAGGCGCCGAACGTCTGAAAATGGAAAACATACAGGCCACCTCGCGCTACCGCATCACTCTTTTCAGCATTGTCACCGGCTTTTTGCTGTTATCCCTGCTTTTCCTGATGCTCTACCTCCACCGCAAACGTAAAGTCAACCTCGAACTATGCCACAAGAACGAGGAACTTTCCGAAGCGCGCGACCAAGCCGAAGCAGCCAACAAGGCAAAGAGCATCTTCCTGCAGAACATGAGTCACGAAATACGGACACCGCTCAACTCTATCGTGGGCTTCTCACAACTCATCACTTCCCCCGACGCGAACCTTTCCCAAGAGGAAAGGCAGGATTTCTGCCATCTCATACAGCACAATTCCGACCTCCTCCTTACACTGGTGGGGGACATCCTCAGCGCAGCCGAGTTGGAAAGCAACAGATACACCATGAAGATAGCGCCGCACAGTTGCAACAAGCTCTGCCGGGAAGCCATAACCACCGTTGAACACCGCAAGCCCGAAGGCGTGAAGCTCTACTACACCTCCGAAGTGGACGACTGCTACGAACTGAGCACCGACGGGCAACGTGTGTGCCAGATACTCATCAACTTCCTTACCAATGCAGAGAAACACACCACACAAGGCGAAATCCGCCTGCACTGCTCCCTCACAGAGCATCCCGGATACGTCACCTTCTCCGTCACCGATACCGGTACCGGCATTCCCCCGGAATACTCGGAAACCATCTTCGAACGCTTTGAAAAGGCCGACAACTTCGGGCAAGGCACCGGTCTGGGACTCAATATCTGCCGCCTCATCGCCGAACGGCTGAAAGGGAAAGTGCTGCTGGACAAGGAGTACAAGGAGGGGGCAAGGTTCGTGTTTGTACTGCCGGTGAAAAAATCCATTTGAAGAGCAAGACCAAAACAACAAAGGCTGCCTCTTCTGCATCCTCCGAAACATCGGTATCTGCAGAAGGGCAGCCTTCTATATAAATAGCCGTAAAGCTATGCTGATTATAAACCGAATGCGGCTTTCACCTTGTCCACATAATCCAGCTTCTCCCAGGTGAAGAGTTCCACTTCAATGTCCTTGTTGCCTTCGTAGCGGCTCTTGAAATGCTTGACGATGGTCTGCGGCTCGCGGCCCATGTGTCCGTAGGCGGCAGTCTCCTGATAGATGGGGTTGCGCAGTTTCAGGCGGTCTTCTATTGCCTTGGGGCGAAGGTCGAACAGCTCGTCAATCTTACGGGCAATCTCACCGTCGCTCATATTGACGTGGCTGCGGCCATAAGTATCTACGAAAATATTGATGGGGCGTGCCACACCGATGGCGTAACTTACCTGCACCAGCATTTCGTCGGCAACGCCGGCAGCTACCAGATTCTTGGCAATGTGGCGGGCTGCATAAGCTGCGCTGCGGTCTACCTTAGAGGGGTCCTTTCCGGAGAAAGCGCCGCCGCCATGGGCACCCTTGCCGCCGTAGGTATCTACGATAATCTTGCGTCCCGTCAGCCCGGTGTCACCGTGAGGACCACCGATTACGAACTTGCCCGTGGGGTTGACGTGGTATGTGATACGGTCGTTGAACAGTGCCAGCACCTTTTCATGATGGATGGAAGCAATGACACGCGGCATCAGAATCTCGATTACATCCCGGCGGATTTGGGCGAGCATTTCCTCGTCGGCCTTCAGCTGGGCGGCATCGCTGTCGTCGGCAGGCTGTACGAAGTCGTCGTGCTGGGTGGAAACTACGATGGTATCGATGCGTACGGGTGTGCCGTTGTCATCATATTCGATGGTCACCTGGCTCTTGGCGTCGGGACGGAGGTAGGTCATCACCTTGCCTTCGCGACGGACATCTGCCAGCACTTGCAGGATGCGGTGTGCAAGGTCCAGTGAAAGCGGCATGTAATTCTCCGTTTCGTTGGTGGCGTAGCCGAACATCATCCCCTGGTCTCCGGCACCTTGTTCCATGGGGTCCTGTCGCTCCACGCCGCGGTTGATGTCGGGGCTCTGCTCGTGGATGGCGCTCAGCACGCCGCACGAATTGCTCTCGAACATATACTCGCCTTTGGTATAGCCGATTTTCTTGATTACTTCGCGTGCGATGAGAGGCATGTCAACGTACGCTTTGGTTTTCACTTCTCCAGCCAGCACTACCTGACCGGTAGTAACCAGAGTTTCGCAAGCTACTTTCGAACTGGGGTCGTAGGCCAACAGTTTGTCAAGCACAGCGTCCGA
>ENA-UEPL01001334-UEPL01001334.1-human-gut-metagenome-genome-assembly--contig:-NODE-1334-length-19100-cov-9.272775_pt1 | contig 19100 bp, 14 predicted proteins | sample MGYA00242896_ERZ507908 | MGnify/ENA primary metagenome ERZ507908 (study PRJEB26167, sample SAMN06115518) | human gut metagenome | host: Homo sapiens | place: China:Chongqing | collected 2015-08-20...
CGCTCCCTCAATCTGCTCGAGACACCTACATCAGGACAAATCCTTTTTGAAGGAACAGACCTGACAGACAAGTCGACTCCGTATCTTCGGCAGCCAGCCAGGGCGTGTCCACCGGTTTAAGGAACAAGGCCGTATCGAATGTAATGGCACAGAGATCCTCTTTCAATGAATTCCCTTTCAGGTTTGCTACGTTGCCGCCCAGTAGCCTGATTCTGTCTGTTATTTCCTTTTTCATGAGTGCCGTATAATTTTGTTATTATTTTTGTTTGAGATTCACATGCCCGGACAGCCATTGGAAATATTTCCAGTCTTCCTTGAAAATCTTTTCCCCTTCGAGCATATAGGCGCGGAGAAGAAATTCAGTTGCATTGGTTTCATCCTCCATTTCCAGATAGTTCTCGCCAAGGCGCAGCAGGATGAAAGGATTGTCTGTCTCTCCGATATTGTAGCATTTGCGGAAAAACTCCAGCGACTTGCCGTAGTTCCCCATCATGAAATGGGCGTCACCGATTGAGCCGGCGAGCCAGAGATATGCTTCCCAGTCTTCCTTCGGTTCAGGAAGGATGTCCAGTGCCTCTTGGAAACAGGAGATGGCTTTCGCGTAATCTTCGCTTTCCATCGCCTCATTTCCCGTTTCTGACAGTTCTTCGATTCTGTCGTACAGTTCATCTGAAAGTTCCATATTCCTCTATTTTTCTTTGATATTCTTTGATGCCCACATCCCGATATCCTGCTTGCTCAATGCCGCAGCCATCAGGTCGGGGAATTTGTCAGGCGTACAGGCAAATGTGGGAACACCCAGACCGGCAAGATACTCGGCATTACGCTTGTCGTAGCAGGGCGCCCCGTCATCGTTCAGGGCCGGAAGCACAATCAGCTGCACACCGCTGGCCACAATGGAGGCGAAACGCTTGCGCATCTCCTTCTCGTCACCGCCTTCATAGAGGTCGGTCACTAGTACCAGCACAGTGTCCTGCGGCCGTGTGATCACACCCTGACAGTAAGTCAGGGCCCTGGCTATGTCGGTTCCTCCGCCGAGCTGGACACCGAACAACAGGTCAACCGGGTCCTGCAGGTCATCGGTAAGGTCAACGACCGAAGTGTCGAACACCACCATACGCGTATTGACGGACGGCAGGGAGGCCAGTACCGAACCGAAGATGCCGGAATATACGACAGAGGTTCCCATCGAACCGCTCTGGTCGAGACAGAGAATGATGTCCTTCAGAGCCTTGCATTTTCTGCCGTAGCCTATCCTGACTTCCGGAATGACGGTCTTGTACTGGGGCTGGTAGTTCTTCAGGTTCTTTATGATGGTCGTCTTCCAGTCTATCTCGTTGTAACGGGGATTGCGCCTTCTCGCCGAACGGTTCAAAGCACCGGTGACGGCCTGCTGGGTCGGGGAAGAGAGCTTCCGAAGCAGGTCATCCACGACCTTGCGTACAACCTGACGGGCCATGTCCTTGTTCTTTTCGGGAATGGCCCTGCCGAGTGACATCAGTGTAGCTACCAGATGTACGTCAGGGATAACTGTTGCCAGCATCTCCTTCTCGGTAAGCAGCGAATCGATATGCAGACGCTTGATGGCATCCCTCTGGATGACCTGCACGACGGTCTGTGGGAAAAACTCCCGGATATCGCCAAGCCAGCGGCTTACCTTTGGGGCCGACGACCCGAGTCCGCCGCGGCGGTCACTGTCATAGACGGCTTCCAGCGAACTGTCAAGGCGCTGTTCTTCCACCGTCAGCGTTACACCCGTCCCGTCAGCGGCATTCCCGCCGAGAGCCATACGCCATCTTTTCAAATATTCTGTTTCCATGTTCTGTTCCTTTTTTATCCGATTCCCAGAAGTCTGCCGAGCAGGGGTATTACTTTGGATGCATCCCCGTCATTGCAGGAATGTTCCCCGGAGGCGATTCCGGTATCGGTTCCGTTCAATTCGAATCCTTTGGCCTTCTCGCCGAGTTTGCGGCGCTCGGCTGTAGTGAAATTGCTGAATGTACGTCTGATCACCGGCAGCAGTTCTATGAAATTTGCGTCGCTCAAACCGCAGAGCCAGCCGTTCACGAGCTGCCACAGGTTGTCGTCCAGCAGCAGTACCGAACCTGATGCACGCAGGAATCCCTCAAACCAGTATGCGATGTCGGAAGGTGCGTTGCCCACCGATGAATAGAAGCTCAAGGTGTCACGCATCTCTTCACGCGATATCCTGCCCTTGTCGTAGAGTATGCGTGCCGCGTACCCGGAGAGCAGCGGATGCGCTCCTGATGAATTGCGGATCTGCTGCACGAACCCATACCACATGCCGTTCAGCTCTTCGTCATCAAGCGTGGATACGGCATAGTTGGTAGCCGACAGGTGTTCAAGAAGTTCTCCGGCTGCCTCCTCGTCGATGTTGATGCAGACGAGCAGACCTCCTGCAAGGATACGTGCCACCATGGCCCGGAGCATGTTGCCCACCTTGCTGAAATCCAGATTGCGGACATCGCCGTAACGGACGATGTTCACCAGGTCGGGAACCGCTTCCATCATCTCCACAATGTCTGTGGATGCCGCCGACAGACGGTCAAGACGGATGGTCATCGCTTCCACAAGCTCCGGAAGGTTGGCCGGAATGACCCGGTCAAGAAGTCCCGTCAGTTCGGGGATTCTGGTGATTCCGGTCATGCGGTCGGAGACGTACTTCTGCACGGCTTCCTCCACGGTATTGCCCCAGACTGCCCGTTCTATGATGCAGACAATCTGTTCCGGTCTATGGTAAAGACTCCATTTTTCCTTGAAAGTACCCTTGCCGCCTGCGGTTTCCGGCTTGGCCCAGTCTATGTCAAGCAGGGCCAGGCGGTGGAAGAACAGGCTGCGTTCCAGGTCGGTCTCCTTGCGCAGGTCAAGTGTCATCTCCTTTATTTCCGCCGTGAAAGGAACACGCAAGCGTTTCTGCTGCCGTTCCACGTCAATCAGGAGAGGGACTTTGGGTACCGCTTCCGGCACTTTGCCCAGACAGTTGCCCACGATGAGCGATTCCCTGACGAGCTGCAGCAGCATATCGTCCCCGAAGCCCATTACGGTGGTCACCGCCTCGTTGTATTCCTCAAGCGTCGGGGCGGGCAATCCACGCAACGCAGCTGTCGTCTGCGCCAGACGGACTGTCTCGATTACGTGGGCCACCGAGATGTCCATGTCCTTCTTCCTCAGAAGGGCCGCTATACGGCTGACCCACCAGGTGCCGTCATCTTCCGGATGATGCCACAGGTAATGGTACCATCCCGGAGAGTCTATGCCGGCCCCGTAACCGCTGCGGAAGGTGAGCCTGTCATACGTCCACGGAATCCACGTGCATTCCGCCTTTACCTTCGGGAGTCCTTTCAGCAGCTCGTTGTCATCCTTCACCTTCGGCATATTCTCCAGTGCCGGGACATGCCATGCCCCGCAGATTACGGCTATGCACCCGAAAGGTTCCTTCTGGGCCGCTCGTATCATGCGACGCATCCACGCTTCACGGACAAGGTTCCTGCGGGAGGTATGTTCCGGGAGGGCTTCCCTGAGCGCGGTCACAGCTTCCTTGACGGCCTCGAAGATGCCGCTGCCGTCTCTGCGCTGTTCTATGTTCATGTTCCACCACGATTCACCGTCAGTATAGCCGGCAGCTTCTGCCAGCAGGTCAAACGGATCACCCGGCTGTTTAATAGCTTCATCATCCGCTTCTACAGGCTCGTTGCCATCCTTCCTTTCCGCTTCGAAGGCAAGGGAATGGGCAAGCGGGAGATCGAAGAAGCGTAAGGTGACATTCTCCCGGAGAGCATAGCGCAAAGCCTGCCATTCCGGCGAGAAGTCGGCAAACGGATAGAATACGGCATTCTGCGGCGCATCGGGTTGATAGCCGAGCAGGGCTACCGGAGGCTTCATCTGCCCGTAGGAGACGAACGGCATGAGAGCCTCGGCCTCCGCCGGTCCCTCAAGCAGTATGAGGTCGGGACGGATACGCTCAAGTTCCTGCAGGATGTTCCGGCAGGAGCCCGGCCCGTGATGACGTATTCCCAATAGATGAATGTCTGTCATATTACTTGTCTCATGCAAAATACGTCAATCAAATCATATCTCTTGAAGCCCTGTAGATGTCTTTCCAGCCCTCACGGTTCTTGACCACCGTCTCCATGTATTCCTGCCATACCACTTTGTCCTGTACAGGGTCTTTCACCACGGCACCGAGGATGCCTGAAACGAGGTCCTCCGCATGGATCTGGCCGTCACCGAAATAGCCGGCCATGGCAAGGCCGTTGTTCACCACGGATATGGCTTCTGCCGTACTCAGTGTGCCGCTCGGGCTCTTGAGCTTCGTCTTGCCGTCGCCGGTGGCTCCCTGACGCAGCTCACGGAAAATGGTGACGACACGACGGATTTCATCAAGGGCAGGTTTCTCTGCCGGCAGCTGCATCACTTTCTCGAAGCTCTCCACGCGGCGGCGGACAATGTCAACTTCTTCCTCAAGCGTGTCGGGCAACGGGAGGATGACCGTGTTGAAACGGCGTTTCAGTGCGCTTGAAAGGTCATTCACACCTTTATCCCTATTGTTGGCCGTGGCTATGATGTTGAATCCGCGGATGGCCTGCACCTCCTTGTTCAGCTCGGGGATGGGCAGGGTCTTCTCCGAAAGGATGGTGATGAGCGTATCCTGCACGTCAGAACCGATACGGGTAAGCTCCTCGATGCGGCCGATCTTGCCTTCCTGCATCGCCTTCATCACCGGGGTCTGTACCAGGGCACCCTCACTCGGCCCCTCGGCGAGAAGACGGGCATAGTTCCAGCCATAGCGGATGGCCTCTTCTCCCGTTCCGGCGGTACCCTGTACTATCAGCGTCGAATCGCCTGATATGGCTGCCGCCATGTGCTCGCTGACCCAGCTCTTGGCCGTACCGGGAAGACCGTACAGAAGCAGCGCCCGGTCGGTGACAAGGGTGGCCACGGCAATCTCCATCAGGCGGCGGTTGCCTATGTATTTCGGTGAAACCTCGAAACCGTTCTTCAGTATCCCTCCCATGAGGTAGGTGACCACGGATTGGGGTGACATCTCCCAGTTTTCGGGAATCGGGTTGGTCTCGTTCTTTTTCAGTTCATGAAGTTCCTCTGCAAACTGTTGCTCGGCATGTTGTCTCAGTAAAGTGCTCATATGAATATCAATATTTATTTTTCATTTAACAAAGTGTCTATTTCAGATTTAAGATCCATGAATTCCAGCATCTTCGAGCAGAACTCGTTCATGGACGGCGAAGCCTCCGCCGAAGAGGCGGCCTTGGCCTCGATCAGGTTCCTTAGATGTGACGGGATATGCATGGCAAGCCGTTCCGCCATGTCTGCGGCATAGTACAGGTAATCCTTTTTCAGAATCCAAGACATGACGCTGGAAGAGAATTTCGGGCCCCATGCCTCGTAGTCGTTGCCGTACCATGAGTCGGGTATGAATCCGAAATCCCGGACCGTTTCCGGCCAGCTGATTTCCTCCCGCTGGGAGGGAGTGAGCATCGCCACGAGTTCCGGCTTGCGCAGATAGGAAGGGTCTTCCTTCAGGGTGTGGAAAGCCCACAGCCCGTCCGAGAAGTTGAGTATCGGGTCCTCCAGCTCCAGGAACTTCCTGAAAGGGGGATGCTTGGCGAATTTTCTCGCGGCCTCTTCCTTACCGCAGCCATATACCTCGCACCAGAAACTCAAAGGCACCCGTTCGGCGAGCTGCCTCAGGATGAATTCGGAATCGCCCTCTTTCTTGTTGGAGCTTACCTCGGACAGCCCCATGGCCTTCATCTCCGGGGTGTATCCGATCTCGTCGTATGACCATCCGGTAAGCATGTTGTGTCTGATATGTCCACGCAGGAGTTCGCAGCAGCGCATCACCATGGCTGAATCGGGAATCATGCACAGAAGTTTCCGTGCCGTTTCCTTGACAATGGAGCTGCGGTCCGACTCCAGCACTTCCTGTATGAAGAGCTCGTCGGCCTTGCTGATGTTTATCCGGAGACATTCAAGCAGCTCGTTGCGCTGGTTGGCCGGTTCGCTCTTCCAGTCTTTCCGCAGCAGTTCAAGGGCTGCGGCAGAATCCTGCTGCCTGAATCTGGCAAGCATCTCCTTACGCTCGCCGTGGGTGGCCGTATCCCAAGAATCGGTGATCCCGCATTCCTCTCCGGCAAGGCCCATCTGCCTGATCAGCCATAAGCCTCTGTTCCCGACGAGATTTTTCAGCAGCCTGCGTTCTTCAAACCGCAACGGATTGTTGCGGTCATAGGCACGCCGGATAAGCGGCTGGAGGTATTCGGGCGAAATGATTTTTCCCGACCCCTGCGCCAGACGGTAGGCGTAGGCCAGCATATAGCGTGTACCGTGGAGTCTGGAAAAGAGTTGGCTCCGGTCCTTGTCGAAATACGGCAGTTCCTCTTCCGGGGCTGTTTCCACGGGGACAATGCCTTCCGCTCCGGCCGGTTCCCATCCGGCACGCCTGTAGGCGAAGGCGGATGCGGCTGTCATGTACAGGAACGATTCCATGTCTTCGGCTTTCCCGCGGATCCCGTCAACCAGAGTCTGAAGGGACTCGGGAAAGGCTCCGAAAACGAATTCACGGTTGGCTGTTCCAAGCAGTGCAGTCTGTATGATAGGTTCAGTTACATTCATCTCTCCAAGTATGATATTCTTTGTTGTACCAAATGGATTTCAGTTCCCATATATCCCCGTTTACAATGACCAGCGAGGCGAACGGATTGCCGCCGGTAATGGCGAGGATGTTGATGAAGGTTTCCTCGGGCATCGCCACACGGACGGCATTGCCCGCGTTGTCCAGCAGCGTGTAGTCTTTCCCGTTACGGGCAACCCTCACGTCATCCACAAGCAGGGGGACGTCCTCGGAAAACGGATTCGTCAGCATGGCCGTGCGGTACACCGCGGCAGCCTGCTTCAGGTCAGGGCTGCACGCCGGCACAAAGTTTTCTTCCGCGAGTACGGACTCCCGGAACAATGCACGCCGGCATGTACCCGTGCCGTTGTAAAAGCATAGCGCCCCTTTATAGGCACTGCCCGGAATCCAGTTCTCGGTGGAAAAGGTACCGGCAACGGCAAAACTCAGGTATCTGGCGAAAAGTCTGCTTTCCTTTCCGTAAAACCAGTAGATGTCGGTATTGACATCGTTGACTTTACGGGACTGCTTGTGAAGCACGAGCCAGCTGTCCGCCACCGGCTCTCCGGCAAGGACGTTGTCCTTGGACTGGGGATATCCGATCTGCGTGCGTATCTCGTCCTTCCATTCTTCGGGAAGGCCGTCCATGTTTCTGTAGCTCTGCATGAGCAGGTACAGCCTGCCCATGCTTTCCGTCAGGTCGGATTTCCAGCTTTCCGAGTCGAAGTCTATAGCCTCCATGGCTCTCAGTCTCCCCGCAAGTCCCGGTGCCTGGGCATCCACCATCCTCCGGGCCATGTTGTCAAACAGGGTATAGGCACGTTCCGGAACATTCAGGAATCCGTTGCGCACCAGGTCCTTCATCCATACCTCAAGGTCGGATATGCCTCCCAATACCTTCTGGTGCCGCTTCTCCTGCCTCTTGGCCTGAGCCGCTTCATCCACCGGGGTTTCGCTTTTGGCTTTCTGCTCCTTCTTTTCGGCCTTCTCCGTTCTTTTGGCCAGCCATGCTGTCACCCATTCCGGCTCTTCCGCCTGCGTGAACTGGTCTGGCTGGCGGGCGTACAGCAACAGCAGACCAAGTCCATGCTTGCACGGGAATTTGCGACTCGGGCAGGAACACTTGAACGCAATGTCATTCAAGTCTATCACCGTCTGGTAGGGATTCTTTCCGCTTCCCTGGCAATGACCCCAGACGGCACGTCCGCTGCATTCCCTCAGTACCCATTTGCTCAAGGTCGCAAGTCCTTTGCCGGCCTTTACCGATGAGTCGTCGGGAGCGAGTTGCAATATCTGTTCTTCTGTCAAGTTCAATGGCATACGCAACAAGTTAATTAGTCATTGGTAAATCATTCCCTGTTCCCGGCTGCATATTCTTCCGTGTTGATGTCAAGTACGGGACGCTTGGGCTGTATCAGCGCGTCTTCGTATTGGCATTTCCACTGGATGCTGCGGTCCATATAACCGTCTTTGATTCCATCGATGGTTTCTCCCGAGTCTATTTCATTACCGCTTGTAAGCAGATAGGAGGCCACGTTGTAGGCATGGTTCACTATCCAGTTCGGATCAAGTCCGCGGAAGTGGTACTGCAGGTCAGGCAGGAACAGCGTGTTCATCCCGAGTGTATCGACCAGCATGTCGTCGGAACCTTGAATCGTGAAGAAACGGACGTTTACGGCATAGCGGATGAACCGGTCAGGACCTTCTATCTGATTGCTGCGGATTTCCTCCGCCTCGAACAGTTTCCCGCTGCCGCTGAAGAAGAACGCTTCGCAGGACGGGAACAGTTCGGCGAGCGCTTCAAGGTAGTCCATTTCCAGGTTAGCACGTTCCAGAGAAGACAGGCCGCGGGCAAGGAAGTCCGTAGCGAGCATACTGTACCGGCATTCCTCAAGTATCCGGTCACGGCTCTCCTGACAGTCCCACATCTGGCTTCGGGTGAAGTCGTCCACCGTCTTTCCGTCAAAGTCTATGCATGAAGTCATCAGGAACTGCACGGGTACTTTCCCGTCCTTGAATTCCACCATGTGATCCAGGGCGGTGATGAAGACAGACTTGTCATCACCTTCGCGGCATTCTACATTACCGAAATGCTTCCGGCATACATCAGCTACCCTCTGCGTGTCCGGCAATTCAACCGGGTCCTTGAACAGAAGGTTTATAAGTAACGGCCCTCCGGGCTGCAGCTCCTTTGTATTTAGGTCTTGTTGAAATACTTGGTTCATATATTGGTCATTATTACTTATACGATATCTTGAGAGTCATTATGTCCGGTAGGGCGACACCTTGACTGCGAATTATAGAATGTTTGTCTGCAGCAGAAAAGCCTATGGTTTCTCCGTCGTTGAGAACTGCATCGTATTCCAGAACATATCCTGCCATGCTGGCCAGGAAGTCTCTCACCTTTGACGGGTCGGCATCCACGTCAAGGACCTCCATTTCGTCCTTGCCGAAACACTCCATTCCATAGGTGTAGCCGCTGATTCCCTTTTCGGTACGGTAAAGCCCGAACCATATCCAGTTGTATATAGGCAGCGAATCCTCCTTCATCATTCCGGAAAAGCCTTCATAGAAACGGGGCTGGAAAACGACACCGCTGGTATAGATACCGGTTATATTCTTCTGGTGGCAGCAGACAGACAACAGCTTCACGTACAGTTTGCCTCTTTCAATCAGGGACTCCTCTTTGCCGATAACGGCAACCATGATGTGTGCCTTATGCTCTTTGGCTGTTTTTTCGGCCTCCGGCCACATGTAATTGTTCTTCGCGCATTCTTCGGCTTCGCCATTAGGTACGGGGGCAGGCATCAGGCTTACCGCCGCCATCATGTCACCCACGTCGAAGACCAGTGACTCGGGATTCCGTTCCTCGTCAGATTTCTCTTCAGCGGTGATGTCCCACTGTTCTTTCAGATCTCTGATGTATTTTTCCTTGTCCCAGCTGTTTTCGGAGAGCAGGGCAAATCCCACGAATGTGCCGGCTTTTTTCTCACGCTCCTCGGCCTGCTTTGCCTGTTCCATCCAGTAGGAACGCACCATCTCGACAAGGGCCGTAGCATCCTTGACAGCTGTCTTTTCGTCATAAGGTTCCATCTCACTGAACGTATGACCGCAGTCCGACAAACTGTCTCCTTCGTATCCTCCATTCACACCCAGCAGCCATTCACTGTCCTTGGTATCCTTGTATTTGAAGATGTAGTAGGTCATATCGTGCAGTACGAATGTTCCTGTACACTCGATCTCCGCCGGCTTATGTCCCAACTCCTGCGAGTGCGAGAGCCAGGCTGTCATTGCAGCCAGAGCTATTTCCAGTTGTTTTGTTTTCATATCTTGAATGTTTTAATTTATACTTCACTCTTCGTCCACATATAAGTTGCCGTCTTCATTGCGAACCAGTCTGGTGTCATATGGAAAATCCAAATATTGCATAACGTCCGGAGAATAGTTGCAGATGGTATTCAAATCGCAATATTCATATCTACATTCGTCATTATCTTCATCCCCATCAGCAAGGAAAAGCCAACCGCTGTCCCAACCCATGTCCTCAGCAAAGGGCTTTTGACGAATACAAGTTGCTATTTCACATCCTTCTACTAAAACACGGCTACTTACGGTACATTCAATGGCTTTACTCCAATCTTTCAGCAGTAGTTTGATGTTTTTCTGCGGTATATGTAAGAATTGCGGATCCGTCTGTGGTTCATCCCCCCATTCTTCGAAACGGCTGTCTATGAGGACTACCATATCATGATAATATTTTTCTGTCCAAGGCAGCAACAGATAAGCAGCATCTGTCTCATCCTCACTATTCCATATCCTACCTTTGAAATAGTCCATGGCATATGCTTGTATATCTTTAATATAGGCATAAGGTGTACTACGGTTTTCCCAATTATACCATTTGGTAAACATCGTTCCCATTCTGTTTAGCAAGATAGTAGAAAGTCCGCCATGCAGATCCTCATTATCTCTAATAAATTCTCTTAAATCAATACTGTCTTCTGCTTTGACCCTATCAACCAGATCTCCATGTCTAAACAGGAAAGGTTGGCTCATAAGATTGTGTTCTATACACCATCGTAAATAAATCGCCATGTGGTTGTAAGGAGCCAATTCATCTGCTGACAAATGCAACTCTTCTATCTTTTTTTCATGTTTCTTCGCATCGTCAATATAAGATATGTCATAACCTATTTTCTCTGCATCTGTAACAACATTTAGCCTCAACGGATTAATTGTTTCCAGCGCATTATCAGGACATATTTCAAAGAATTCATCTATATCCTTATCTTGGATAAATTGTAACTCTTCTCTATATAAAGGGATAACCTGATAAAACTCAACACTTCCTGCTCCTTGTGTTTTACATGTACTTGACCTATCTCCAAATATACTTGGAGACAGGAGAACAATGGCACAGAGCTTGGTGTCTTCTGAGAATGTATTATCACCTCCAAGTTCCATTGTCTTTCCCCAGCTGATACAGGTCCTATGACGTATGCATTGTCTTGCCAACGACATAATAAGTCGTATAGGCCAACACCATTTCTCTTCTGTCCAATCAGACAATCCGAGTTTCCAGTCAGGTGGTAAATTGATAAGCAATTCTTGATGACAGGTATTGCCATCTATATCGTCCGATTCAAGGACTTCATGATTACTCATGTTGGCTGTTATCAATGTATAATAGTTATGTTCTTTCCTCGGGGCAATAACAGCTATGTCCAATGGGCATTCTGAACACGAGTCATCATGCAAGAAATTGTTAATCTTACCAAAATACTTTTCAATATGTGCTATCACTTCCTGTCGTGCAACAGAGCTTATTGAAATTTCACTGGATTGTATTGGGGTAGTTTCAATATCTATTTGATTCAGTACATTAAGACGGTGCGGATTTACAAGGAGAATATTGTCATTCATCTTGTCAAGAAGTTTCTGCGTTCCATTTTTGAGCTTATACTCCAGTTCATTTCCATATAAAGGTATTACCTGATAAAAATTGACTTCCTCTCCATCAGGTAGTGTACAAGTATTTCCACCTACATTTCCACATGGGGGATTTATCAGAATGGAAGCACAAAGCTCTGTCGTATATGAAAGAGGTCCATCATAACTGACTGTATGACCCCAACCAAGCCAAGTATTGTTTTCTCCCGGGAAGCGAGCAAGTTCTTTCAACAACCGTATAGGCCAATACCATTTTTCGTCTTTCAAATGTTCTTTATCCAATTTCCAATACTCTGGCAGACAGATGACAAGTTCTGCCCGTTCCAGCTGTTCTTCTTTCAATTGGTTAGGTACATTCATCAAGTGTGCCCCCATTCCCATTGTCACAAGTGTATACCAGTTGCACTCTTCAGATGGAGGAATCAAACAAATATCCACATGAATGTCCGGTGATACTTTTTCGTGAAAAACGAATTCAAAATTACCATAATAGTGCTCGATATGCTTTTCTATAATATCTATTTCATCTTCTGAGTACATTTCTGGAGCAATAGACTTATTGTCGCCATTATCATCATCACAACAATTTTCACACTTTATTTTTCGTTTTTCCAGTTCTTCATTACACTCATTTATTACAGCAACTGCACTGCTGTCCTCCGGATCAAGTTCCGCCCAGCGTTTGGCATATTCTATCGCTTTTTCTTCCTGTTCTACAAGATATTGGTATGCGTATGCCATGCGCTTGTTCCATCCTGCCTGACTTTCTCCGGCTTCACGGATCGATTCCAGCAGTTCCAATGCTTTATTCAACGCCCTTTCCTTTTCGTCATCTTCCGGTTCTTCGCCATTATCTCCCAGAATCGCATAATTCTCATATGCCCGCACCAGCCGTATGACTATGTCGTAGTCCTGTTCAGCTTCGGGAATGTCCTCAAGGGCTTTAATGCACTTGGAAAACTTTTCCATGTCATTCCATTTCTCTATCTGGGCAAGGAACTCTTCTTTATTTTCCTTGGTGTATGGTATAACCTCGCTGGCCGCTTCTGTCAGTTGGTGTATCCGTCCATTACGGATGAAGTCTGAAATGTAGAAAGAGTATTCGGGGTATTCATCGAGCAGGGGTATAACCTTCTTGACAAAAGCCCTGAGGTCATAGACAAACAGGTCGATATAACTGTATTCTGTTCCGGTTGCACCTCCTGTTATCACACCGAGATTGCCAGGTTCAAGAATCTCTCCTGTTATCCTGTCTTCAAGATCATGACGGAAGTTCAGTATATTATCTTCGCCAACACCATTCTGGAAAACCATATAAAGAGCCTGAACACCGAAACCGTCGGCATGGTCAAATATCTCGGTTGAACCGTGATAATAGTCAGCTACAATGGAATCCAAACAGGTAGATCCTACTATCACATCGAAGCGCAGTTCGTCACTTTCCTTCGGGGTCAGTTGATATCCCGTATAAACGTCCTTCGGATTCTCGAAAAATTCATGGCCGTGGGATTTCACGATTGCCTCTATGTGCTGTCTTAACCCCGACAAGGCAATCATGCCTTCCTCAATGCTTGACGCTCTTTCTATACCATTGACATATTTGAATGAGACACCTTCTCCAAGTACAAGTTCCAGAATGACATGAAAGTTTCCGTCACTATTTTCTTCCGGTAAAGAGCAGAGATTCCTGTCGTAATACCTGATGTTGAAGTTTTCTCTCTTTTCGTCATAGGATGCTTTTACCATGATCTTGCCCATATCGACATCGGTATCGTGTACACGGTATGCGAAAGACCCGACCTTGCCCTGGTTGAAGGGGAAGAACTTCCATTTGCTTTTCAGGCTCTCCGGCATACAGGATATGATATAAGGGTAGATGATGAAGAGATCCGGCCATCCTTCGACCGAGAACGTGAACTCGTGGTCACCTCCGATATTGAAGTGCATGTTTTCCGATATCAGATTGGTGCCTTCACTGATAAACTCCATGAAGGCATCAGCTTCCTCCATGGAGTTCGGACACATCATGCCTGACAACTTTTCTTCGTTTTCTACAAACCAGTTCCAGAATTCTTTCACTCGCCTGGTTAACGGCATGGCCATATTGCACTGACGGATGAAACTCAAGGCGTCTCCATTTTCCGGTTCAAGCTCCCTTGCCTTGCTGAAATAACTCAGGGCCTCCCGGTAATTGCACAGAAAATACTGGGCATATCCCATTCTGAAATTCCACCGCTCATCTTCTGCGCCTTCCTCCCTGACGGATTCGAGCAGATCCGCGGCTTTGGCATATTCCTCAATATTGTTGTACGCCCTTGCAAGAAAGCCGGTCGTTTCAAAATCCCGTTCGGCTTCCGGAATCTGTTCCAGTGCATCGATGATTTCCTGATGCTTTTCGGCCTTGTGCCATTCGTCTATCTGCTCCATCAATTCGTCATTCATGTTCTCTCCGGTATATATGATTTACTTTTTTTCCGGTTCTATAGGCTGGTCTGCAACCAAAGTCGGGAGGAATTCACTTGAAAGTTTTTTCAGGTCCTCTAACCGGGAGGCACACAACGTGAAGAGGGTGTACTGGTTGGAACACAGTGCATGACAGCTGTAAACGGGATAAGGTTCTTCATCCTCTGAATCTTGGTCGATACCCATATCATAGAGGCGGTATTTTCCACCGTCAAATTCCCTTTCTTCAATCATTTCCTCTTCCACATCAAGGAAATCCGGCTCACCATCGGTAGAGTATCCGGTGCATCTAACCGTGTGCCAATTGTCTGCAGCCGCATCATAATAGACGAGGGTGCCTTCATCCGTATCTTCGAGATAGCTGCCCGATAGGCTGAACCTGATCTTCCCGACCTTATGGTTGACAATTCCGCGCCGGTAACCGATGGCAAATTCCGTTTCGTAGGGCGGTATCCCGTCAGTCGGGACAGGAGCACAACCATGGAGTTTGCAAAGTTCCTCGTATTCCTTTTTTGGGAAAGGAAGAGACGGATCAAGTGATGCTGTCGTTTCCAGCTCGCTTATGATGTACCCGTTGATACGGGCATCTTCTTCACTTCTTTCTGACGGCATGAAATAGCAGTCCTCCCACATGGCATTCAGGGCCATGCCTCTATGAAAACGTGCATCACGTTCCGAATTGTTCCAGATGAAGAAATCATCGGCAAAAGATTCGATTCCTTCTTCCCGGATACGCCTAACGACCTCTGAAAGACGGAAAGAACCCAAAGGTGAAATGACAATGCCGTTGTCTGATTGAGGGTAATATTTATTGACATCCCAACAGAATAACAAAGACGTGCTGCCTTTGTCTTTCTGCTCCTGGATGATTTCAAACAGTTTGGCCAGCCACTTGTGAAAATGTTTCTTCTTCATGGCCTCAAAGTCCCTTTCCGTGTAATAGTCCGTCTCGTCTTCAACCTCAAACCGGGTACGGGTCGCCTGTTGAAGTCTGTCGATGAGCTCTATTGCTGCCTTGTGGAAGCCGGGACCAAGCATGTTGGTCTGGCAGTCTCCGTTTACGGAAATGACGTTGTCTGTATTTCCTTCTCCCTCATGTTGATAATTTAGGAACAAGTCGCCCAGCCTGCAAAAACTTACCGTCGAAGATGATTCATCGTGCTCTGCATTATAACCGGACTCAACAGCCTGACTTTCTACAGTCTGTTGAAACTTTTCAATATCCTTGATTTTAGTGTGAATGGTGAATCCAAGTCCCATAATTTCATTATTTTGTTTATAAATGCAAGATACCGATTTTATTCCAACTGGTCACATTTAATTTGTTAATAATAACAGAAATTTGGCACTATTGTAATACAATACGCCTTCCACATGGAAATCCATGCTTTTAATCATAGTTTAGCAACATTTTGTCAGTTCACTACATTGGGGTACAAGTTCTTCCGTAACACAAAAAATCCCCCTCCCATGAAAATCATGAGGAATTTAAGCGCATTTGCAGCTTTGTGTCAGAGGATAGCAATGAATTCACTCATTCTTGTCATCTTGGCCCAGAAAGGCAAACTGAAGTCTCAGGATTTCATCCATCGGAACGACTTTTCGGACTCTGCTCTCCAGACTTTCCGCCTCGGCCCAAAGGAAAGGATAAAAAGCTACGCCCTCGCTGCTCTTCAGTTTCGAAGCATCGTTCTGCCAGCCGTCCCATCTGTAATCGGTATAGAACTTATCCGTATCGCCATGCAGACACCAATAGACGAATTGTCCAAATTTTATCTCCATATCTTCCATCTCCAGACAGTCGGGGGCAAAATAGCCGATATTGCCGTCGTCAAGACAGATGAACAATCCTCCCAGTATGTCTTCGCCGATCACTATCTCGTTGAACGGGAACAGACTGTTTCTAGTGACAAAGTTTAGTTCTCCCAAACCGTACAGCCTTATCCAGTTGTCAATGACTATACCACCTGTGTTTTCAAGGATTGCAGCCATCAGGCTACCGCTCTTGATCCGGTACTTCTCTTTCATTGCCTGCCTTGCTGCTTCATCCAGAGGCAGCACATTTATCGTTTTTGACGAACTTTTTATTTCATCAAGTATTCTCTGAAACATTTCATCGTTCATAGTCTTTATTTTTTTCTGCTTAAAATTCAACTTTTCATCATACTCATTCAAAACAAATTGCACATTTATCTTGAACGTTATACCCATAGCATTTGCCGGAGGCCGTTATTACTTTTTTCATGTTTCTGTAAATCTTAAAACTCCATATCCTCCGTCCATTCCAAAGAGTCCACCGGACAAAGCTCTACTTTCTTCATTTCGTACCAAACGGTCAGCAATATCCTAATGCTGTCAGGCGTATATCCCTTAACCCATGTACATTCTACAAATTTTCGTCTGCCGTCTCTGATTTCCTCGAATGTGGCATGGCTCAGCAACCCTACACGGAACTCTCCAGCCATGTCCTCCTTTCTTACTTGCATGGCATAGACTAGTTTCCCGTAGCGTGTCGTGCGCCCGTCTTGGTCGATCAGACGCTGCAAGACTTCATTGGGCGTTTCCTGACGGGCTACTATGGCAAAACGTAGTGAAAGGTAATCCCTCCACCTTTGCGGTACTTCAGTCCGCTCATTCTCCGGCGGCATTGTCTTGTCCGAAAAAGCGGGAAACACAATATTCGCCGCCGCCACCATAGCCACGATAACTGCCCAATAGACTGCTATTGCTCGTTTCTAGTAACGGGGACGTTCACGGAGTTCCTGCCGGACTTCCTTGCATATCTTCTTATCGTCAAAAAATCCCAGAGGGATGGCTGACAGCAGCACCGCCAGACCCGCCAGACCGTAGAAAACAACCTTTTGTGGCACGTTTACCAGATGTACATACCCGTCTTGTCCCCTTGCCGCCAGAAATGTGCCGGCCAACAGGACGAATTCCGGGAGGATGCTCAGGAAGTATATTCCGGCAGCAAATGCCTTTCGCTTCCTTTTATTGTTCCATTCCGTGAAATGCGCGTAGGAAATTTTATGCAGCATCACCAACAGGCGGAAAAAACGGCTGAATATGTTTCTTCTATTTGTCATTTGAGTATTTCAGTTATCCATTTCAGAGCAGTTCCTAATAAAACCATTGCGGGAATAAGAAGCAAATAGAGAGGGAAAAAGAACAGGTTGCGCCGGAAGGGACTGAACTTGCGTCCCGCATAATGCTGCATGACCGCTTTCCGCCGGGAAGGCGGGTATATTTTGCCGAACAGACGGTCTGTCATGAAGACAGAAACGGAGGACACGATTAGAAGAACGGCTCCAAACACCTCGAATGCCAAGTCATCCAGAAAATGACCGCCTATGGTCAGAACCGGCATGAATATAAAAAGCGTGATACAGGCCCACAGCATATCACTCCCACGGGGTTGTTTGAAACTGACCTTGTGATAATGCTCCCATGTTATTTCTCCCAACCAGAACAGATAGTCGAAGAAATAATAACATCGTTTTCGTTCTTGCTCTGTATATTCCTGTTTCCTCATAAGGTTTTCCGTTTATCTGATTTCCTTTCGCAAAATAGCAGGTCATAACCCGTATTTTCCGATATAACAGCAAAATAAGAAAAAAAAGACCACAAAAATCATATATAGAATGGACAAAATACTCCATTTCAACTTTTTAGGTTCATTTTCAACTTCCTTCTTTATACGCTCAAAGGCCCTGTTTTTGCACATGGTACGGTTGCGAAGCCGTTCAATGGTTAACATCCCTAACATATAAAATGCGAAATACAATGGTTCGTATTCTTTTGATAATACTTTATCCACAGATTTATCGATAAGTATTAATATCCCAAAATACAAAAGCACATCAAAGGATGCTACAAACAACATCGCAGCATATTCGTCCGCACCGTCACGACCTATTATTCTGCGTCGGATCTTAAAGAACTTAATATAAATATACTTCCATACATTCATAATTGTTCAACTGCAAATAAGACTGGTATTATTTTTTGAGACCACAAGTACATTGACGATGCTACAAATGCAAGCGCAAATAAAATAAACAACAGTGATAACATTCCCCACAACAACTTTCTGGGCTCTTCCTCAACCTCTTTTTTTATGCGTTCAAAAGCTCCATTTTTGCGCAAGGCATGGTTATGAATCATCCAAAGAACAAAACCTCCACAGAGAAAAATAAGTGTGTACAAAGTCTTGTGGTCAGGAAGCAGATGACCTCCTGTTAATCCATCGGTCAAAAATATAATCCCTGAGTATAACAGAAAGTCAAGTCCTACAACAAACAACAATGATGTAAAATCTGCTGCAAGTGTCTCACCTAATAGACTTCGACGAAATTTATAAAATTTAATATATGTATATTTCCAAACGTTCATTTTACTGGCTTGGGCGTTATGACTAGTGGCTAACCGCTTTATTCAGTCGGTTTGCTGTTTATTGTCTGCTGTTTATTTACTCTTAATTCTAATATTTTTTGAGCTGCTTGATTTTTAATACTGTCCCGCAATATTTCCAATCTCCGTTTTCCTATACGTTTGTCAGCCGCCCGAAATATATCGGTCAATTCCCAATAATCATCTTCAAATCTGCGAATTAATAGATCTGAAACTGGGGTATCTATGTATTCCCGTATTAAGTTTGAAATAAAAGATATATCACAATAATATGGGTATTCGGCTGTTTGAGGTATATGTGCATGATGATGGGATACATGACCATCCTTATCAACAAAGTCTTTTGGATAATCAAATATGATTTCTTTTCCTATGGTTATCCAATATCGAGGGCATGGACTTGTTGCCCTGTCGCTCCTCATAGGATATACAGCACAATGTATCTGGAAATCAATCTCTGGATCAATTATCAGATATAGGTCCTTTTGTAGTTTACTCCATCTTTTCATGTCTTCTTCCTCTACGCTAATGTCCGGTGGATAATCAATTTTCCGGAGAGATTTATCCGCTTGTTATCGTCATAAATTGTACTTCATTAATAATAATTTAAATTCTTCATTTAACC
>ENA-UEPL01001341-UEPL01001341.1-human-gut-metagenome-genome-assembly--contig:-NODE-1341-length-19035-cov-4.337008_pt1 | contig 19035 bp, 9 predicted proteins | sample MGYA00242896_ERZ507908 | MGnify/ENA primary metagenome ERZ507908 (study PRJEB26167, sample SAMN06115518) | human gut metagenome | host: Homo sapiens | place: China:Chongqing | collected 2015-08-20...
AGGCACTTTCGTCCTTCCAGCCATTCACAGCTATCTTCCGGTCTTTCACGTCCGCACCATTCCCGATGCGAATAATCATGTAGTCCGCCTTGATTGGCAGCAATGCTATCTCCCCAGACTGTGATTAATGCGGAAGCATTCCATTCGTACAATCGCTTTTCTTCTTCTGTAGTTCCCAGAGAACGAGCTGCATTCAACCAAGAGGAAACGGAAAATTCTTTCCGGGTAGATAACAAACGATCCTGTGCCAATATCAAGTCCAGGAATTGCTGTGTTTGTTTGCGGAAATCCTCTTTGTCCTTTCGGTCATAGCTCTGTGATATTTCTTCAAGTAACACATTTCCTTTATCGGCATTACTCTGACGTACGATGTCTACCAAGTCATACTCAAAATTGTTGTTTCCTTTATACTGGTCGGCAACGGAAGTAAATAGCCGGGCTGCCTTTGCAGTAGAATCGGGAGCATAAAATAGTTTGGAATATCCCCAAGTGGAAGTTCTATCCAGATGGAAACCCGGACGGGCACATAACAAAGACTCAATGGTTCCTTCACCCTGATAATCTTTCGGAGCATTGTAAACGGTGTGTTCCAATGCACGCCAAGCCTCCATTATTTCCGGTGAAACTTCTCTGCCATAACGAGCTTTCAAGTAAGTCTGCAACCATTCATCGGAAGAAAAGCGTTCTTCACGCCAAGGAAGTTCGTAAAGGAGTTCAAACATCACCGGATTATTCTCTATGCCCTCCGGGGTTGCTCCTACTCCATGCAACGTTTTCCCGTTAGTGTGTGCACAAGCATCATAATACCCGTTCACCAGCTGATTCATCCGGCCGTGCAAACCAACATTACCTCCAAAATTCAGCAACATACAATAAAGCCAGTCGTGTTTGCCAAAGCCCTTTTCCCGATACCACATGGAATCCGGATCTCCCCATTGGGGACGTTTCTCACTATATAAATCTAAAACGAGCAAATCTCCCTGATTAAGAGAAGCAATCATTTCTTCCCGAGGATTTGCCTGCCAGGCCTGAATAATCCAAACAGCCTTCGGATTGGCTTTCTTCATAGCCGCCATAATGGAAGCACCGGTTTCCGCCAAGTCGACTCCTTCCGTGTTACCTCCCTCATGAAATGGATCCATGCTGTAATAGTTGGCTTTTCCATAGAGTTTCTCCAATTCCTCATAATACATAGCGGCAAAAGAATCGAAGTGTTCATCTTCCGTAGAAAGGAAAGCCGGACGGGGGAAGCCACACCATTTACCGGGATCAGCAATCTGATAACCTAGCTTTTCACCAATGTTACGGGGAACCATTCCAGCATATCCGGGGAATACTGGTTCAATACCCAACTCCCGCATACGGGCTACGATCTTCTTCTGAAGCGCTTCTTGTTGCTGATACCAGCTATCGGGATTCGGTCCACCCCAACCCTCCAGATTATTCATTTGCCACCAAGCCATAAAGGCCGGGCCGGAAATAAATTCATTGACTTCTTCTGTTGTGTATCCCAAACGTTTCAGCAAATTGTACCAGACCACCTCCATTCCGGTGATGCTCAAAGGCATATTGATGCCATGCATTGCCATCCAGTCTATTTCTTTTTCCCAACGCTCCCAATCCCAGAAAGCCATGGAATAAGAATAGGTGCAATAGTTCAGATAATATCTGTTCTGCATGGATGTCTCCTTACGTATCTTTTCTTGTGGAAGCGGTAGTATTTCCGGTAACTTCTGCGAAAGATTATTCCAGGAAAGATGAATACCGACTACATATTTCAGATACCAGTTCAACCCCGTAGCCAGAGACAAATCAGAGTTTCCGGTTATCAGCACTTTACCGTCTTCAGAAGATATTTCAAAATAATCTTTTAACGGATTGTTTTCATCAGCAATCATCCGAAAAAGAATTCGATCTTTCGAAGTACCTCCCGTCACACGATCTGCCAATGTATTGACAGGAGACTGTTCGGTTTGGCAGCTACACATCCATGTAGCCCCCAATAATAGAATGAATAAAAGACGTGTATACATAGTTTTATTTACAGTTTGTCAAATATAATAATTAAGAGTCGTATTTTATCTATTTACTACGTTTTATTCAATGAAATAAGAAGAATTGTGGACGACCATATATATTTATATCTTTCACCTTTCCTGATAAGAATGAACCTTTACGAACTTTCACGCGAAAAGCCGAAACCTTATAAATTTCTTTCAGGTCTATAATAACCCGGTGAGGATGGTTAGACTCCACGGCCGCATTCGTATGCCAGAAAGAAGAGATATCTCCATCAAACAGGTTTTCTGCTATTCCCAAGTTCTTATCAGCTTGTTCGCTGCTTACATAAACGACTTCCCATTTAGTTTTGTCAATCGGCTGTCCCTTATCATCTATCAGTTCCACTTCCGAAATGCAGGCCTGATTATCCTCTGTGTAGGAAGACAGAGTCTCTATACAGAAGTGGCGAAGAGTAGTCGCAACCGGTAAATCGAATGACTGCCACTCATTAGTCTCCTGCAAAGTAGTTTTTAATGCAAGATCACCGTCTTCCAGAATCGGAGTGCCTACCACTGCACGACGCTGGCCTTTCTGATAATTCTTATCAATACCCAAACTATCCAGAATGGGTTGATTCAATCCTTGCAAAACACGCTTACCCGTATCTTCCATTTCAAACACTACAATTTCATTTTCTCCCTCTTTCAGCCATGGAGCGGGCAGATAGAGTGTTTGTTGAGGGCCGATATTCCAGAAACGTCCCAGAGATTTGCCATTTACCCAGACAGCACCTTTGCCCCATTGACTCATATCCACAAAGCAGTCACCTTTCTTCTCTACTGTAAACGTTCCTTTATGGAAAGCAGGAACGCCTTTGATGGTTTCGCCAAACTCCATTTCCGAAACTTTTTCTTTATATAGAGGCAATGGAGTGATAGACCATCCGGTCAGCTTTTCATTTCCCCACAAAACTTGGCTGGTGATACCTTTCCGGTTAAACAGTATATCGGGGCCATAGTTGACGCGTCCGGTATTTTCTACCAGAATCTCCAGTGTGGCAGGTGTCTTCGACACATTCAAGGTCACACTGTTCTGATTATAACGACGATCCAGGCTGGCTACTTGCTTACCATCTATGAGGATCACAGCATAGTCACGCAAATCCTGTATGACAAGTTTCTGTTTTCCCGCTTTTTGAAGTGTGGTCTGATAATGAATATATCCGAAATCAACTCCCAAATCCTCCATCGACAGCACATTTTCAGACTGGGTAGTCTGATGAAATGCAGTCCTTAATGGAGCACTTTCCTTTAATTCGACTGTTGCAAAAGTGGTAGTCGGATTATCTGCCGGAACTTCCGGCAGTACTGTTCCCGCAGGCAGGTATTTCTGAATCACTTCCCTGAATGCATGATATTTGGGATAACAATTTCCCCATTCACCCAAGGGAGCGTCATAATCATAGCTTGTGGGCTGGGGCTGATAACCGCCTCCGGTATTGGCTCCATTGGTATACTCAAAGTTTGTACCACCATGGAACATATACATGCTGACAGAAACACCATGACTCAACATCCAGTCCAGCTGTTCGGCGGGACGTTCATAAGCAACAGAGGAATGTCGTCTGCCCCACTCATCAAACCAGGCCGGATAAAACTCCGCAACAAAATAGGGACCGCCCTTTTGGTACTTATCTACCACTTTGAATATATCTTCACCAAACACTCCGTTCAATGTAGGCAGTGCGCCCTCAACATGTCCGGCTTCCACCTGTCCACCACCGTCGCAGGTAAATAGCGGAACATTGAATCCTGCTTCTTTAATCATATCGCGGATAGCAGCAAGATACTCTTTATCCGCTGCATACGATCCATATTCATTCTCCACCTGCACCATAATAATATTACCTCCATTATTGATGGTCAAAGGAGACAGTTGTTTGCCAAGTTCTTTGATATATCGTTCACAATAGGACAGGAAACGCGGATCTTTACTGCGATAAGTCATATCCTTTTCTTTCAGCAGCCACGACGGGTAACCTCCGAAATCCCATTCTGCACAGACATACGGACCGGGACGAAGAATCACATACAGTCCCTCTTCCTGTGCCGTACGGATAAATTCCGCAATATCAGCCTGTCCACTAAAGTCAAACTCTCCCGGCTGACGTTCATGGAAGTTCCAGAAGACGTAGGCAGACACCGTATTCAGTCCCATCGCACGCGCTCTCTTCAGGCGGTCACGCCAATACTCGTGCGGAATGCGGGGATAGTGCATTTCTCCACAAATCAACTGGATATCCTTTCCCTCGATAGTAAAAGTACCATTTCCTATTCTAACCTGTTCCTTGGGGGAGGAACAGGAAGAAATTAGAAATGATACTATAATGTTAAGTATAACAAGTACGGTTTTATGATTTTTGTTCATCTTCATTCAAATAAGATGTGAGTTTCGAATACTCCGACCGCAACATGAGATCTGTTCCATACGGTCGGAAGTATTCATCAATTTATTTTTAGAATGTAACTGTTCCGAACAGGTTCACGGCATATTTGTCTGCATCATCATACCAATGAGTCACATTCTCTGTTTTAGCAAACTTAATGGCATATACCGAATTGTATTTCCAATCGGCTACTTTTTCGGGCATCCAGATTCCCACTTTATAGGTTCCGCTCACACCGGCTGCCACACTTCCTTTGATAGTGTATTTCGCAGCCTGATTCGGTTCCTGTTCGGTAGCCGGAATCCAGGTCTTAGGATCCACATCCAGTTTGAATTCTTTCACTACCTGACCGCTTTCGGAAACCAGTACGAGATATACCTCTTTCGGATTAATCACCGTAGCAAAACCGGTATTTGTAATCGTCAGATCGTATTCCAAATTTCCACCTTTTGCTTCTACTTTCGATTCACTTTGAAGATTCAGACGATAGCCCAAATGGTCGCGTACAAAATCATAGAATGAACGGACAACTTCATTGCCCTCCTCATCTTTGAAGTAACTCTCATCAAACAGAATGTGATTATCATTTAATAAAGCGGGATTTACCTTTACCCGTTTCCAACTCATGATATTCAAATCATAGTTTTGCGTCACATCAAATGCCGAGTAACGGTGTTCACGCAAAATACGCAGTGATTTTATCGGACTAATCAACTCCGCCAATCCCCATTCTGTATCCTCATTATAAGGGATCTCACCGCTCATATAGAAATTGTTCACTTTCACCTCCTCCGTTATCTGCTTGTAATCATCCGTATTAGGAACAAAGTCATTGCCCGGTGCAAGCGGATGTTCGCCGGCTGTAAAATAATCATTCGCATATCCGATGCGTCCACGAGATCCTTCCTGTTCCAGTGTCAACGCTTTCTTATGATTCGGATAACGCATTTCTACACAATAAGGTGCAGGCAAGGCTCTCAATAAAGCACTGACGATTGCATTCTTCGCACTCTGGTCATTCATCAACGGAGAAGTATGCCACTCTCCCCAAGCACCGATAAAACCAACCTGCATGGTAGCAATTTGTCCAATGTATTCATTCAACAGAGGAGTAAGTTGCTCGATGTGCCGGAGAATCCATTGTTTGGATTCGCCACCGGAAGTATTCAGCCCGGCGTGATTGTATGCAAAACGAAGAATGGCTTTATACCCCTGCGCTTTCATCAACTCGAATATCTTGCGGATATTCGACAGAGCTTCAGCATCCAGGTCTTTACTCACCCAGTTAGTTAAGTAGATATATTGCTGTACAAGAGTCAGGTTGTCGTCCTTTGCATCAAATTGCTCTACTTTCTTCGTATACAAATCATTGCCATAAACCTCATAATCATTATATGGACTTTTCATTTGGTCGGCAAGCAAATTACATTCCAAGTGGAATCCCCTATCGGGATTCCTAAGCGACTCGATCGGTACAATATTTCCTGTTACCTCCGGAGTTTCCGGTTCACTCGTTCCGTCTTCTTCTCCATATTGTCCCGCATATACATCTATTGTATCAGAACAAAAGCTACACATAATACCTAATAATAAGGTAGATAATATGGTCATAGTTTTCTTTATATTGATTAACATGATTGATATACTTTTAATTTTCACCCGATTAATTTTCATTGTAGATAAAACGTGCAGGAGCACCGGTTGTCCAAGGACTCCACAATGTTGCCCCTCCATCATGAAGAATACATTGATGAGACATATCATCAGTGACCAACAGATAACAGTACGGTCCGGTATGATTAGTGATTGCATCACCGCTCCATTGACCGGAAGCACACAAATTGAATTTCCAGTCGTTCAAATGCGCCTGTCCTTTTACTGATTCATAATATTCAGGATCTTTCAATACATTCCATTGACCTTCGGCAGTTCCGGCTTCTGCAAACAAATTCTTATATTCCTGTATGGTCGGCAAACGCCATCCCTTAGGTGCTATCTTATCACGAATATCGTAATGATAATGCACTCCATAGGCTTTCACTCTACCTTCTCCGAGCGATGCAGGTGTCTTTTTGAAATTATTCGCTTCAATATCTGTACCATCAGCATATTTAGTTGCGCGCAGGTTATCTGCCAACCAAACCAATGATGTTTTGTCACTATAAAATATACGAACAACACGATAAGTAATCTTTTCATCTCCACGAACATCGATGAAGCGCATCATTTCTGTCATATTCAGTACTCCGGAAGAACGTGACACCCATCGCCCATCATCAGTCTTCACATTCCAATACACAGAATTGGAAGTCCAACGTTTGATAGAAAGTTTATCGAGCAGTGCCTGAAGTTCTTCATGAGTCAATGATGATTTACCATTCACAACTCCCACACTATGTTCGGCAACCGTCTGTTTCATTTCAGGATCCAGTGAGAAACAAAGCGAGTACGAGGTAGATTCAGGCCATTCCTGGGTATCCCATTCAAACTGCACAGCAGTTTCCGGGGCATTTTCAGCCAAAGAAATCTTAGTCAAATCTTCCGGCTGCACTAATTTGCTAGTCATACGTTTCACCCGAATGGTGCGTGCTTCCGAAGCTGCTGCGGTTATATTACCAGTTTCTTTGACCGTCCAATACAATACCGCTTCCTGCCCCGCTTTAATTCCCAATTGAGAAAAACTCTGATCGGCAGTCAGTGCAGATATCGCAACAGAAGTTGATTTTCCTGCATCAATTATTACCGGTTCTTTGAATTTCCTGTCAGTACAAATAAGCAGCTTTGCTCCATTTTCCAGAGGTTTCTCCCAAGAGAAACTATATTTCTCAATCGATAAATCATTCAAATCAATGATCGCTCCATCTTGAGGTGCGCTCAAGTAAATATCCGACATCGGAATGATTACATTGTACTTGTCTTCCTTACATCCGGCAAGCAACAAGATTCCTAATAGACTATATAATAAATGTTTCATAATGCTATCTATTTTTTAGTAACCGGGATTTTGAATTATAATGCCTTGTCCTTCAGTAATCAGATGAGTAGGCAACGGGAATTTCTCATATTTATATTGTCCATCCACTTTCGTTTCTATTTTACCTGTCGGCTGTCCGGCAAATCTTGCTTTGGCAAGTGCTGCTTCAATAAATTTTCCGTGGCGGATCAAATCCTGACGACGCACTCCTTCAAAATAGAATTCATGTCCACGTTCTTCCAACAATTTATCCAGAAAATCTTCTACAGATGAAAAATCACTCAATTGATAAGCTTTTAGTCCACCATGAGTAACCCGCACCTGATTCAACAGGCCAATCGCCTCTTGAGTGATACTGTTTCCATTGCGAACGATAGCTTCCGAAAGTAAAGTCAATACATCCGCATAACGATAGATGGGCATATCTATTTCGCACTTCTCACCTACTACCCCCTCAATTTTATATTTCACCGGAATTGCACCGTAGAAAAGTATACCTGTCGTACCACCGTCACGGTCAAGCGCCCGGCTATGGTGTACGCCCTCTGTACCTGTATATTCACCAATAATTCTTTCACGTCTCTTGTCTTTAGGATCATAAGATTCGTATGCAGGCCAGGATATTTTAAATCCTCCCCAGGCAGTCACCGACATTCCGGCAGGAAGCGGATAGTCAGAAGTCAGTACGTGAGCGAACCATTTCTGTTCCATCACACCGGCCTCGGCCACACATGAGAATATGACTTCCGAATTCTTTTCACCAGATAAAGAGAACAGAGAGTTATAATCGTCTACCAATTTATAACCGTATTCCGGTTTTGTCAATTCACGTCCTATTTTCTCCGCCTCATCCCATTGCTTGGTCATCATGTAGAATTTCAGCAATAATGTATTGGCCAATCCTTTGGTGAAGCGTCCGTAATTTGTATCTTCATACTTATAGGGCAACACATTAGCTGCATCTTTCAAGTTGGAAACAATGTATTCACGCATAGCTTCTTCCGACAAACGTGGAATAACAATCTCTGCTTCCGGTTTTTGCAAAGTCTCCAGATCGGCGATAGGTATCGGACCATACATATCATACATCAGAAAAGCCAGGAAACCACGTCCGCATTTCAATTCCGCCATATAGCGAGCTTTCAAGGTTTCATCCATATTCACGTCCTTGATGCGATCCATTGTCAAAGTCATGGAAGCCAAATACTGGGAATAGTCATACACACGACGATAGTCACCGTCGATATGCCAGTCATTAGCTTCATACGAATTGTATACGGTAGTCCATCCCCAAGTGTTTTCCACATAATCGGTTACCATTTCCGAAGTCGTCACATAGCCTGCCGCTACTTCAAAAATTCCCCACGGAGAAAACACATAATAAGCACTCGAATTGACCAAAGCATTTACATCTTCAGCATTTTGGGGAAACATTCCCGGATTAATTTTATTATATACTTCCTGCTCCAGCGTACAAGACGAAATGAGGAACAAGAGAGTTGCTATTGCAGTATAAATTGTCTTTTTCATATTCATCACTTATTAGAAAGATATTGATACACCAAAATTATATGAGGTTACATTCGGATATGCATAGGTTCCATTGTCCGTTTCCGGGTCCAGACCTGTCCAGTTAGTAATCACAAATGGATTATTCACGTCTACATATACACGGAGATTCTTGGCAATCTTCTGGCTGATAGGCACTTTATATCCTAATGTAATGCTTCCACAACGAACGTAATAGATAGATTTCACATAGTAATCCCCCCATCCGCTTCCACCTCTGACAAATGTCGGATCTGTGGCTGTCAGGTTATTGCTATTAAAAGCTTTCAGGGCATAAGTAGAAACATTGATACCATTGTCCATACGTGTCCAGCCCTCATAATAACTGGCTCCTCTCTTTCTGCCGGCTTCTCCATAGAAATAGATATTCAAGTCGAAGTTCTTATATCTGAACGAGTTGTTCAGACCGTAGATAATTTTAGGATCACCATTACCCATATATACTTTATCCTCATCTCCCAATACTCCGTTTCCATCGCGGTCTTTCAATTTCATCATACCCGGAACCAAGTCTTTTTGAGCGTCCGGAACTTTTTCTCCCGGTTGCAGGATGCCAAGCGCTTCATATTCCCACCATGCACGAATCGGATCATTTTCTTTTTCATAAGGTTTGGGTTTCCAGTTCGGGTCACGTGTCAGCCAACGGTCATTGTAATGTGACAAGGTTAATGTCGTATCCCATTCAAAATCTTTAGTAACGATATTCACCGTATTCACAGTGATTTCCACACCCTGACTTTGTGTTGATCCTATATTACCCGCTATTTTATTTATTTCATTATAAAAAGGCAATGGTTTATTTGTCACCAACAAGTCTGTAATCTTACGTTTGAAATATTCGGCTGTCAACTTAAACCGGTTGTTGAGTATACCTAGATCCACACCTACATTAAATTCCGTAGTCGTTTCCCAAGTCAGGCTCCTGTTGCCCAAATCCGAAGCATATACTCCTGTTGATTCTGCACCTCCGATAATGGCACTTCTTCCCACTTCATAATAGTCATAAATGCGATAACCGACATTAGAGTTACCCGTCTGTCCATAAGAAGTTCTTAACTTCAACATAGACAACCAGTTTGAAGCCCCTTTCATGAAATTTTCTTCACTTATCATCCAACCGGCTGATACGGACGGGAAATACCCCCAACGATTTTCCGGGGCGAAATTGGAAGCAGCATCAGCACGAACTGTAGCTTCCAGTAAATATCTGCCTTTATACGAGTAATTGGCACGGGCAAACAAAGAAGCAATACTGTTAATAGAAGCCCATGAACCTACAGATGGTTTCTTGTAATTTCCTGAACCCAAACTATTATATCCAAAGCCATCTACAAGAAAATCTTCATTTCCGGCACTCAATCCATCATTTTTAAATTTTTGGAACGAATAACCACCAATAGCTTTCACGTTATGATCGCCAAAGCTCTTGGAGTATTGAGCTGTCAGCTCCATCAGATAGGCAGTACTTGTTTCCTGCGAAATATCCGCTCTTCCGTTTTTGGTCTTTCCCTGCAAAGTTGTCTTAGGCAAATAGCTGGAACGTTTCTGGAAACTACGGTCGACACCTAACTGCAACTTCACTTCCAAGTCTTTCAACGGTTTCACGGATACGAATGCAGATCCTATGATCCGGTCTTTTACCGTATTATCCTTAATATCCAACAAAGACACCGGATTCGCAACGAAGGGACGTTTCGGATCAATGAAATAATTTCCTTCAGAGTCATAGATAGGAATTGTAGGATTGGATTGGATAGCACCGGTCAATACGCCGGAATATTCATTGGCATTGTCTCCCAGAGGAACATTGTCATACTTATTCTGCGAGTAAGTAGCAGTCAGTCCGAAAGAAACATATTCACTCAATTCTTGATCCAGATTCAAACGGGCAGAAAAACGACTGACACCATTATTCTTGACAATTCCTTCTTGGTTCATATAGTTGACAGAAGCCAGATAACGAGTTTTCTCCGTACCACCATTCACAGAAAGATTGTGCTGTTGCGTATATCCATTGCGCATCACCGCATCCAACCAATCGGTACCGCTAGCAGTCAATATTTCATCATTATTGAAAGTGGGTTTATATTGAGTAGGCGGAGTGTCCTGCTTCTCAACATATCCTTCATAAATACCCATTCCGTTCAACTTTAACCACTCTTCATGCATCTGTTTATTATACATATCCATATACATACGAGTATCAAGCATCTTGTAGTTGGAACGAGCTACCTGCACCGACCCCATACCGGAATAAGTCACTCTGGGCTTTTGACTTTTACCACGTTTGGTGGTAATCAAAACAACTCCATGTCCGGCACGCGCACCATAAATAGCTGTGGAAGCAGCATCTTTCAACACAGAAATGGATTCAATATCATCCGGATTCAATGATTCCAGTACATTATCAATATTACCCGATTCATAGAAACCATTACCAGAACTTAAATTGGAAGTAGAAGATACCGGGAAGCCGTCGATTACAAATAAAGGTTCATTACCAGCACCGGTAGACGCTTCTCCACGAATACGAAACTTCGCCTCACCACCCGGCTGTGCAGAAACCTGGTTCACACGGAACCCCGCTGCTTTACCCGCCAACGCACGAGATACATTCGGTACGGTATTCATCTCCACATCTCCCATGTTTACCATAGAAACGGCACCTGTCAATGTCTTCTTGCTCTGTGTACCATAACCCACCACTACCACTTCATCGAGTTGTTTGGAATCTTCCTGCAAAATGATTTTCATATTTTTTCCGGGTTGCACGGCAACCGTTTGAGACTGATAGCCGATATAGGAGATATCGAGCTGTGCCTTCGATGAAGAGACGGAGATTTTGAAGTTCCCGTCAATATCTGTTATCGTACCGTTACCCTGTACTCCTTTTTCTAATACACTGGCTCCGATAATCGGCTCCCCTTGTGCATCTGATATAGTACCGGATACGGTTATTTTCTTTTCTTGTTCAGGAGACTGTGCCTCAATGGATAATATAATCTTCTTGTCTAGTACCGAATATTTTACATTAGTACCGGAAAAGATTTCTTTCAACACACTAAAAATGTTGCTTTTATCAGCAGAAACTGATACGCGACGATTCAAATCGACATGCTTATTATTGAAGAAGAAATCAAAATCAGACTGCTCTTCAATTTCTTTTAGAATGTCCTCCACCCGCTGATTACGTACATCAATACTGATTAAAGCCTTTTGAGCGTAACTATCGGCTGCATAGGTCAGCCCAATAGAACATACTAAGAACAAAACTAATAGTCTCATAAATAATGGGATTTTTTTTGAGGTTAGCCAAAGCGACTTTACCACCCATAAAAATTGGATGCTAAAATAATTTTGCATAAATTTGTAATGACTTAAAGTTAATAAAAAGTTTATCTAAGCTTGTCGCCAAACAAGCATCAAAAAGATTTACCGATTTCCATACGGGAAGATACGCCAATATCCTCCCGTATGTTTTTGTTTAAGGGGGTCTGTCTTTCATTGCATTTTTGTTTTAAGGTTAATCAATCAATATATTTCTATTTTACTCTTTTCATCTTTTATATCCGGCGAATCAAGATAACGCCAACGGATTTGAGAAGAAAGCTGGAAATATTCCAGAATACGCTCGAGGCGTTGATTTGTAAACGTACCTGTAAACGAGTCTCCTTTCAAGCGGTCGTTTTTAATAATGAATTCCACATTATACCGCTTCTCCAACATTCGCAATCCCTCTTCGAGAGGAGTATTTCTAAATATAATCTTTCCCTCTTTCCAAGCTATTTCCGACTCACCGGAGGTGGCATAAAGCTGCACTTTACTGTCTCTTGTATCATAGACCAGCTTCTGTCCGGGATCCATCAGCACCTTTTTCGAACCATTGTCAGATGAATAAATAAAACCTATCTTTCCTTCAACCAATGTTGCTGCAATCCGGTCTTCTTTTTCATAAGCCTCTACATTAAAATGAGTTCCCAGTACTTCGATCTGTGATTGGTGGGAAGTAGAAACTATAAACTTCTTTTCCGGGTTCTTGGCTACTTCAAAATAAGCCTCTCCCTGCAATGTTACATTTCTCGTGTCGCTATCGAAGCGTGAGGGATAACTCAAGGTAGATTCGGAATTCAGGAAAACCAATGTGCCATCGGGCAATGTCAGAGAAGTCATCATTCCGGGATTTGTTTTCACTTCCATCATTTGTGCCAATTCCTGTTCGCTTCCTCCCCAATGTTGTACCATCAGAGTAACGAGAAGTGGAATGAACAGCACTGCTGCCGCACGTTGCGCCCATTCCCACCATGTCGTTTTCCTTTGTCTGTTACCTGTCATTCTACTTTTCACCTTTGTCAATGCTTTCTCTGTGTCGACTTTCGTCATGATGTGAACAGTATCTGTAGCAAGATAGAGAGCATGTATCTGTTTGGCCATCCGCCGGTTTTCTTCCGACTCATCCATCCACGTCTCAACTTGCAGACGCTCTTCTTCCGTTGCCAGTCCTTCACAATAACGGGGAAGCAATTCTTCTATTGTATTTTTATCAGTCTTATCCATATTCGTATTTTATTGCCTTTTACTATAAGACAAGAGAGACTTGTGGGATTCCTAAACCAAATCTCATTTTTTTTCAGAAAATCTTTGTTTTCTTATAAAAAAGCTATATTTGCAGTGAAATATCAAACTAATACATGAAAGAAGTTCACCTGTCAGAAAGCAATTTCCTATTATCTGCTATACAGCGAGGCGACCAAAAAGCATTCGATGCACTGTTTCGGAGGTATTATCCGGCACTGTGTGCCTACGGCCATCGCTTCGTAGATCTGGAAGATGCAGAAGAAATTGTGCAGGATTCTCTTTTATGGATTTGGGAGAACAGAGAAAATTTGTTTATCGAAACCTCGCTTAGTTCGTACCTCTTTAAAATGATATACCGCAAAGCTCTGAACAAGCTTGCACATATTGACGCCACTCAACGTGCCGACACTCGATTTTATGAAGAAATGCAGGAGATGCTACAAGATACGGATCTTTATCAAGTCGAAGAGTTGACACAACGCATCAAGGATGCCATTGCCACATTGCCGGAAAGTTACCGGGAAGCTTTCGTGATGCATCGGTTCCGGGATATGAGTTATAAAGAAATAGCGGAAATTCTGGGAGTATCTCCCAAAACTGTAGATTACCGCATTCAGCAGGCATTAAAGCAACTACGCGTAGATTTAAAGGATTATCTGCCTTTATTGCTACCATTTCTAGTTCATCCCTTGCGATAAGGCAGAGCCAACGCAGTGACAACATCTTCTATACCTATAATCAAGGAATAATTCTTAATTTCTTAATTAACAACAGAAGGCATCCCAAATCTAATTGAGATGCCTTATATATACCAAAAGTATCAGAAAGTTATACCTTCTTCAAAGCCTCAATACTTTCTTTCAAAGATTTGATAATACTTTCCGCATCTGCCTGTTTCTTACGTTCCAATTCAAGAACAGCTGCCGGAGCATTATTAACGAATTTTTCGTTGCTAAGTTTTTTCAGCACTCCTTGCAAGAACCCTTCTTTGTGTTTGAGTTCCGCTTCCATACGGGCGATCTCCGCTTTCACATCAATCATATTCCCCAATGGAACGGCGAATTCAGTTGTTCCAATCATGAAGGAAGCTGCACCTTCCGGCTTGCTCTCCACTACTGTAAGAGAAGAAAGATTACACATCTTAATGATAACCGGATTCATCTTCTCTACCGGATGACTGCCTACAACCTGCAATTCAAGTTGTTCTTTCATGGCAATATTCTTCTGCAAACGGATACTGCGAACATTACTGATAATTTCCTTAGCAACCTCAAACTCTTGCAGGAATTTCTCATTCACTTCATTCGGCTCGAACATTTGGGTTACCATCAAGCTGGCACCCGGTTTACGTTCACGCAGTTGCTGCCACAGTTCTTCTGTAATAAACGGCATGAAAGGATGAAGCATTTCAAGCAGACGTTCGAAAGAGCTAAGAACCATATCATAAATAAAACCATTTACAGGTTGCCCGTAAGCCGGTTTCACTATTTCCAGCAACCAAGAAGAAAATTCATCCCAGAACAGCTTATAAACCAACATCAACGCTTCACTCAAACGATATTTAGAGAAAAGATCGGCTACTTCAACTGCCGCCGCATCCAGTCTTTGATCAAACCATTGAACAGCCAAATGTGCATCAGCGGGAATGGGAACGGAACCCATACCGTTTGTCCATCCTTTAATCAGACGGAAAGCATTCCATATCTTGTTGCAGAAGTTACGTCCCTGTTCGCAAAGGGCGTCGTCGAAAAGAATGTCGTTTCCGGCGGGAGCTGAAAGCATCATACCCATACGTACACCGTCAGCACCATATTTGTCAATCAGTTCGAGCGGATCAGGAGAGTTACCGAGCGACTTGGACATCTTACGACCCAGCTTATCACGAACGATACCCGTGAAGTAAACGTTCTTAAACGGCATTTTTCCTTCATATTCATAACCTGCCATAATCATACGGGCTACCCAGAAGAAGATAATGTCCGGTCCTGTCACAAGGTCGCTTGTCGGATAGTAGTATTTGATTTCTTCGTTGCCCGGGTTGTTGATTCCGTCAAACAAAGAGATAGGCCACAACCAGGAAGAGAACCAAGTGTCCAGGCAATCTTCATCCTGACGAAGGTCTTCCATTGTCAGGGCGGCATTACCCGTCTTTTCTTTTGCTTTTGCCAGAGCTTCCTCGGGAGTAGCGGCTACTACATAGCCACCTTCCGGCAGGAAGTATGCAGGAATACGATGTCCCCACCACAACTGACGGCTGATACACCAGTCTTTGATGTTTTCCATCCAGTGACGGTAGGTATTCTTGTATTTGGCAGGGTAGAATTTCAGATCGTCGTTCATTACCGGAGGCAATGCCATATCTGCAAAATGCTGCATCTTGAGGAACCATTGCATAGACAATTTCGGTTCGATCACAACGTTGGTACGTTCCGAATATCCTACCTTATTAGTGTAGGCTACTATTTTTTCGAGCAATCCGGCAGCTTCGAGGTCTTTCTCTATTTGTTTACGAACATCGAAACGGTCCATACCGATATACATACCGGCAGCTTCGCTCAATGTACCGTTGTCATTGAAAATATCGATACTAGGCAAGTTGTATTTTTCACCCAGCATATAGTCGTTTACATCATGGGCCGGGGTTACTTTCAGACAACCCGTACCGAATTCGATGTCTACATAATCATCCTCAATCACAGGAATGACACGGTTTACCAGCGGAACGATCACTTTCTTTCCTTTCAGCCATTCGTTCTTCGGGTCGTTCGGATTGATACACATAGCCGTATCACCCATAATTGTTTCAGGACGGGTTGTTGCAACAACCGCGTAGCGACCTTCCGGATCACCTTCTACCTTATAGCGGAGATAATACAGTTTTCCATGTTCTTCTTTGTAGATGACCTCTTCGTCCGAAAGGGCAGTCAGCGCTTTCGGGTCCCAGTTCACCATACGGACTCCGCGATAGATCAGTCCTTTATCGAACAAATCAACGAATACTTTGATAACGCTTTCGCTACGTTTCTCGTCCATAGTAAAGGCTGTACGATCCCAGTCGCAGGATGCACCGAGCTTGCGAAGCTGTTTGAGGATGATACCTCCATGTTCGTCCGTCCAGTCCCAGGCATGTTTCAGAAATTCGTCACGGGTCAAGTCGGTTTTCTTGATACCTTGCGCGGCAAGTTTGTTTACGACTTTCGCTTCAGTGGCGATGGAAGCATGGTCAGTTCCCGGCACCCAGCAGGCATTCTTGCCTTCCATACGGGCACGGCGAACCAAAATATCCTGAATGGTATTATTAAGCATATGTCCCATGTGCAACACACCGGTGACATTAGGAGGAGGGATGACGATGGTGTAAGGTTCACGACCATCGGGTTTAGAACTGAATAAATGATTGTCCAGCCAATACTGGTACCACTTTCCCTCCACATCAGCGGGATTGTACTTACTTGCTAATTCCATATTGCTTTATGTATATAATAAATTTATTTATTGCGAAAGTTTGCGAAATACGGGTGCAAAATTAATAAATAAGTAGAATATAGGCGCAAGAATCAGTACTTTTGTTCTTTGAAAATAGCCGAGACGTATGAAAAAAAGAAAGCGGACGATTCGATATATCATTTTAGGCAGTTTGCTGTTGTTGGTATGGCTCACTCAGATGTTGCCGTTTATGGGAGAAATATATGCACGCACGATTTACCCTGTCATATCTTACTGCCTGTCATTTTTCTCCCGATGGATTCCGTTCGCGCTAGGAGATTTATTTATCTTTCTCAGTATCATAGGGGTTATAGCCTATCCTTTCTACGCTCGTCTTCATAAAAAGTTACGTTGGAAGAAGCTCCTTCTGAATGACGGTGAATATCTTCTGTGGATTTATGTCTGGTTTTACCTCGCTTGGGGGCTTAACTATTCTCAGAAGAATTTCTATCAACGGACGGAAATTCCTTATACTGAATACAATAAAGAGAATTTCCAAACGTTTGTCAATGAATATATCGACTTATTGAACCATTCATATACCCCCGTAACCAGTATCAATGAGAAGCTGGTACGTGAAGAAAGCATACGGTTATATCATCAACTGAGTGACAGTCTGGGCGTACACCGTCCTCCACATAATTATCTCAAAGCGAAAACAATGCTGTTCACTCCGTTTATCTCAATGGTAGGGGTAACGGGTAGCATGGGACCTTTCTTTTGTGAGTTTACGCTGAATGGAGATTTACTTCCTGTCAATTATCCTGCCACTTATGCGCATGAACTTGCCCATTTATTGGGTATCACCAGCGAAGCGGAAGCTAATTTTTATGCCTATCAGATATGTACCCGTTCCCAAGCGATGGGTATTCGTTTTTCCGGTTATTTCTCTGTGCTCGGTCATGTATTGGGAAATGCATACAGGTTATTGCCGGAAGAAGAATACACTCAACTGCTTGAACGTATCCGACCTGAAATAATTGAATTGGCAAAAGAGAATCAAGCGTATTGGGCGGCCAAATATAGTCCGGTAGTCGGTGCTGTTCAGGATTGGATATACGACCTCTATCTGAAAGGTAACAAGATAGAAAGTGGTAGGAAAAATTATTCGGAGGTGGTAGGACTACTGATTTCGTATAGGGAGTGGAAAAAGAAATAATTTTAGATTGTGCCTTGTTTTGGCACATAGTATCCCGATATTTGCAACACTAATATAAAACGGATAAGACTAATTTCTTTATGGCAAAAGATCTTTTTAATAAATATCTCTGGTTAGTAGATACAATCTATCGGGCCGGAACAATAACACTAGAAGAGATAAACCGTAAATGGCTGCGGTGTGAAATGAGTAACGGAGAGGAAATCCCCAATAGAACTTTTCACAATCACCGGAAAGCCATTGAAGAACTATTCGACATAAATATAGAATGCGATAGACACAACGGATGCAATTATTATATAGAAAACACCGAAGAACTTAAAAAGGAAGGACTCAGAAAATGGCTATTAAATATATTTGCAGTCAATGCAGTTCTTAACGAAAGCCATAAATTAAGAGATAAAATACTACCGGAAGAATATCCTTCAGGAGAACAGTATTTGATACCAATCATTGAAGCAATAGACAATCATATAACGCTGGAAATAACATATCAAGGTCATTGGCAGGATAAATCATATACATTTCAAATTGAACCTTATTGTATAAAGGCCTTTAAACAACGTTGGTATGTGGCAGAAAGAAGTCCGTATTATGATATAGTATTGATCTACTCCCTCGACCGGATACTTGAAATGGAACAAACAGACTTATCGTTCGAGTATCCTCAAACTTTTAACCCTGAAGTCTACTTCGATAACAGTTTCGGGGTTATTGTTGATGAAGAATATGACGTAGAAAAAATCAGAATAAAAATCTACGGGAATCAATGTAAATACTTTCGTTCTCTTCCCCTACATCACTCTCAAAAAGAGAGCGAAACGC